>Ga0074195_1001382_pt1 | contig 34672 bp, 21 predicted proteins | sample EPASupsiteHSE623_FD_64525 | JGI IMG/M metagenome (GOLD analysis project Ga0074195, IMG submission 64525) | Bioremediated contaminated groundwater from EPA Superfund site, New Mexico - Sample HSE6-23 | ecosystem: Environmental > Aquatic > Deep subsurface > Groundwater > Contaminated ... | reverse complement strand
GGAGGATTTCGTCGCCAAATGTCGCTGCCTTGTCTCGGTTCAGTGATGGCGGACAAATCATGCGGAAAGGTTAAAATGTTTTCCTGGGATCCGGCGTTGGCTTTATTTCCTATCAGTGCCCACAATTATGCAGATGCTGTTAATAGATCATCTGCTGCTGGGGATCTCGATTCTGCTTCTCCTCAGCATTGCAGCCAGCAAAGCATCAGGACGGCTTGGTGTTCCGGCTCTGCTTCTCTTTCTATTGATTGGCATGCTGGCCGGATCAGAGGGGCCTGGCGGAATCTATTTCGCCGATCCCTGGCTGGCTCAATGCCTGGGGATAACAGCTCTAATATTCATACTGTTCGACGGAGGACTGCAGACCAAATGGAAGGATATTCGCCCCATACTCTGGAGAGGTTTTGCTCTCTCGACTCTAGGAGTTATGATCACTGCTGCGATAGTGGGCGGGCTTGCCTTCTATCTCCTTGATCTACCTATTTTAGAAGCCATGCTTCTCGGAGCCATCGTCTCCGCAACTGATGCTGCTGCCGTCTTTATGGTTCTGCGGTCAAGCAATGTCCGCCTCAAAGGAAATCTCCAGCCCCTTCTTGAATTAGAGTCAGGCAGCAACGATCCCATGGCCATATTTCTGACAATCAGTCTGATCACATATATTTCTGGAGAGATGACCTCAGTTACAGGCATAATTCCTTCATTTGCCCAGGAGATGGCTCTGGGTGCGGTCATCGGATATCTGTCCGGCAAGGCGATCAGCAGAATCATCAACCGCATCAAGTTGGAATGCGAGGGACTCTATCCGGTTCTGACAATATCCATGATGCTTCTGACATACGGCCTCACCTGTCTTCTGGAAGGCAACGGCTTTTTGGCTGTTTATCTGGCAGGAATAACCTTAGGGAACACCGAATTTATCCACAAAAGAATGCTGCGAAGAATCCACGACAGCGCTGCCTGGCTGATGCAGATTGTAATGTTTCTGGCTCTTGGACTTCTGGTTTTTCCAAATCGTCTGATCCCCATCGCATCAAATGGCCTTCTCATCTCCCTGGTACTCATGTTCCTGGCCCGACCGGTGAGCGTTTTTGTGTGCATGATCGGCAGCGGTCTGTCTTTTAAGGAAAAGGTGCTCGTCTCATGGGTAGGTCTGAAGGGTGCAGCTCCCATCATCCTGGCCACTTTTCCGCTTATTGCAGGCCTCTTCCAGGCGGACCGGATATTTAATTTCGTATTCTTTATAGTCCTTACGTCTGCTCTTGTGCAGGGTTCTACCATTTCTTCATTAGCTCGATGGCTCGGACTTGATGCACCTCAACGAAATGAATCAGAATTTAAAATCCACTGTCCTGCGGGAGTCGGCTTCATAGAGAAGATAATTGAATTGCCTGTCTTCGATGGTGCGCCTGCCATCGACAAAAGGATCATCGATCTGGGGCTTTCCCAGGACATAGTCGTTGCCATGATCAAGAGAGGTGATGATTTTATCATCCCATCCGGCAGCACGATCTTAGAGAAGGGAGACATTCTTTTTGCTCTATCGGAGTCGGACGATCCGGAGCATCTGAGCAGTCTGCGGAGTTGGTTCGCAGATACGCAAGAAGAAAAAGCATCTTGATGTCTTGATTCTTGATGTTCTGTTCCGTGAGGCATTCTGGAGTCGATCCTTTGAATCCCAGGCAAATGCTTATATTTTTTTGAGGCTAAGTGAACATGATGTCATCAATGCGCCGGTTTTTGATAAGCAGCTTCTTGTTGTTTGTTCTTGTATCTTCTCTGCAGGCATCGGTCTATACCGTGGGCCAAGAGGGATGCGATTTCTACCGGATCCAGGCGGCTCTTGATTCAGCCGGACCCGGGGATACCATCGAGGTTCATAGCGGGGATTACTATGTCAATTTGAATATCACTACTCCTATGCTGGCTCTTCGTGGAGTGGACACAGGAGCAGGAAAACCAGTCTTGCATGCCGGAAGCTCTGAGGCAGATATCGTATCAAGCAGCGGAGGCACAACGGAGATGACTGTTCGGTCCGGCGGCACAGCCATAGCCATTCGGGAGTTTGGATGCACTGTGGATGGCTTCAACATCACCGGCGTCACATGGCCGAAGCCCGATGATACGGGAGAAAATAATGATCTCATCGGCAACTCTGCCATTCGGGTCTACTCCGACTTAAATATAATTTCCAATAACACATTTTGCGGCAACGACCTCACAGCTATTGGTCTATGGAATTGCAGCAGCAATCAGATCAGAGATAATCTCATCAAAGACATTCCCTACGGCTATGGCATGATGATCTACAACTCCCATAACAATGAGATCAAACGAAACCTGCTGGTCAACAACGATTGGAGCATCGAGATGCAGAGGAGCGATGGCAACATCATCGAAGAGAATGAGATCCGCGAGAGCATCAATGATGCCATAAGAGCCATGAACTGCAATAGCTCAACAATCGTCAACAACATCATCAGTGAAAGCGGCAAGGACTGCGAATATGATGGCAATGGAAACGCTCTATACCTAGTCGGCTCCATGAACCTGGTTTTAGGCAATATCATCTTCTCCAACAAAGAGAACGGTATTTTTGTGCGGAGCATATTCTGGGGCAATTTGCCGGCGGATGAATCCTATGAAAATATGATAATGAGAAATCACATCAGAGACAGCGGAAAGGACGGCATACGACTTGATCGGAGCTGGGAAAATCAGCTATTTGAGAACAACATCACATCAAGCCTGGGCAACGGAATAAGCTTGATCTTCAGCCACAACAATACCCTTGAATTGAGCAACATCAGCAATAGCCAGATTGGAATCGACCTCGACCAATCCAATTTCACAAGGATTGCCAACAGCACCATTAGAGAGCAGAACAAAAGCGGCATTAGGGTCTGGATGGGCAGAGAGAACTCTATTGAAGACAATGTCCTGGATGGCAATTCTCAGGGAATACTGCTCGATGAGTCCGCCACTGGATGCGTCTGCCTCTCAAATAAAATATCAAACGGCACCGAGGGCATCAGCATATCAGGCCGCTCTTCCGGCAATTCCGCAGTGCGAAACAGAATCATATCCTGCCTGACGGGCATTGCGGCCTCAAATTGCGAAAGAAACACCCTGCAGTCCAATGTGATTGAGCAGTGCAACCGGGCAATAGCCCTGGATTCGCTCGCCATGCATAACACCATTTATGAAAACGACCTCTTCCGCAATGGCGAGCCGGCCAGAGATGAGGGGAGCAATTCCTGGGACAATTCGACAATCGGAAACTATTTCGGTTGGACGGACTGCCTGGACGATGATGCAGACAACATCTGCGATTCGCCCTTCCTGGTAGCAGGAGGGAGCAACGTGGATAGATTCCCGATAGCGACCTTGACGACTTGATGATAAGGCAGTTTGATGATTGGATGAAGGAAAATACTGCTGCTTTCTGGGAGGAGATAAAAAAGAGATGGCCCGGCAAGTTCCGGGACCAGGAGAGGTTCATCTTCGAGAATATTCGCCCAGGTGACCGGATATTCGTGGGCACTGGCTGCGGCGAGCCCCAACATCTGGTCAGGTCTCTCCTGGAATTCGCCAAGAATCAGCCCAAGGCCTTCATAGATGCCGAACTGATCAACATAGTCACTCTTGGCGTGGCCCCCTACACGGATGAAAAGTTCAAAGACAACTTCCGGCTCAACTCATTTTTCATTGGCGAGAGCGTGAGAAAAGCCGTTAACCGAGCAGAGGCCGACTACACCCCCATATTTCTCTCAGCTCTGCCGGGCCTGATCCGCTCAGGTAGAATACCGCTCGATGTGGCTCTGATCCAGACCACTCCGCCAGACCTGGATGGGAACATGAACCTCGGAGTAAGTGTTGACATAGCCCGGGCGGTTGTGGAGAAAGCTGGAATCGTCATCGTTCAGCCCAACTCCTGTATGCCGGAGGTGGACGGCGACGGCTGGATCTGCATGGATGATGTGGACTATATCGTGGCCAGAGATGAGCCGTTGCTGGAATATGTCGAGGACGTGCCCGGAGAGGTGACCCTTAAGATTGGCGGATACATATCCCGCATTGTGGATGACGGATCAACCATCCAGGTGGGGTACGGCAGCATTCCAAATGCCATCGTATCAGGCCTCTCTCTGAAGAAGCATCTGGGAGTGCATACCGAGCTATTTGGGGATGGCATCGCCCGGCTGATGGAGGCAGGCGCGGTGGACAATAGCCAAAAGAGCCTGCATCCGGGAAAGAGCATAGCCACATTTTGCATGGGCAAAAAGAAGACATTCAATTTTCTGAGGGGCAACAGTTCTGTGGAGTTTCGGAGCATCGACTACACCAACAATCCTCTCATCATAGCTAAAAACAGGAAGATGACGGCCATCAACAGTGCTCTGGAGGTTGATCTCACAGGTCAGGCTACATCGGAGTCTCTGGGGCACAGCTTTTACAGCGGCATTGGAGGCCAGGCTGACTTCATGAGGGGCGCGGCCATGGCCCGGGACGGCAAGACCATTCTTGCCCTTCCTTCCACTGCTCAGAGCGCGGGGCCGGATGGGTCGGCAGGAGCATCTTATCGAGGGCCAGTCGTCTCCCGAATCGTTCCATTCCTCAGAGATGGTGCGGCAGTCACTCTCACGCGGGGCGACATTCATTACGTGGTAACCGAGTACGGGATCGCCTACCTGCATGGCAAGAGCATTCGAGAGAGGGCTATGGACCTCATCTCAATCGCTCATCCAGGTTTTCGGCACTGGCTGATCGAGGAGGCAAAGAGGCTGCATCTAATCTATCCGGATCAGGCATTCATTCCCGGCATCAAGGGCGAGTACCCGGAGGATCTGGAGGTTCGAAAGACCACAAGGGCCGGATTGCCGCTGTTGATCAGACCTATCAAGATCAGCGATGAGCCGATGCTCAAGGAATTTTTCTACTCCTTATCAAACGAGAGCATGTATCAGAGGTTCATATCAGCTCGAAGGGATATTCCCCATGAAGTCCTGCAAAAGTTCGTAGCTGTGGACTACTTCACCAAGATGGTGCTGGTGGCGGTCCTGGAGGACGATGAAAGGCAGTCCATCTGCGGCCTCGGCCAGTACGGCATGAACAGCGACATGTACACGGCTGACGTGGCTCTTGTTGTCAGGGATGACTGCCAGAAAAAGGGCGTAGCCGGAGAGCTGCTCAGCTATCTGACTTATCTCGCCAAGAGGCAGGGGCTCCTTGGATTTACGGCCGAGGTTCTGGTCGGCAATGACCCAGTCTTCCGGCTTTTTAAGAAGATGGGTTTTAACGTCAGCAAGAGAAATGAGCAGGGGGTTTTTGAGATGAAGGCGATGTTTCGGTGACAAAACCGCTGCAACTCTATTTCCCTTCCTGCGATATCAAACCTGCCTTAGGACCCATTCAGGATCCGATCACCTTTGCCATCTTCTCCTTCCAGGATTTGACCTCGTCTGCGTTGATGACGTCTATCGATCCTCCCTGGAACTCGCCGTCCACATCGCCCATCCTCTCCTCCATCCAGCCCTCGATCTCCAGATAGAGGTTCTTGAGTGCATCCAGGACCTCCGGGTCAGCCTTCCACAAACCTCTCTGCTCGGCTTCCAGTAGCCTCCGGCCCATCTCTTCCATGGCCCAGGGGTTGTTCTCCTGGAAGAACTTCCGGTTCTCCTCGTCCATAATGAACGTTTTTGCGATATCATCGAATATCCAGTCGTCTACCTCTTGAGTCGTAGCCTCCCAGCCGTAAACACGACCGACGCGCTTTGAGATGTCGCCAGCTCCCTTGTAGCCGTGCTGCTTCATCCCCTCGATCCACTTGGGGTTGAGAAGCTTCGTCCGGGCAACGCGGCGGACCTCATCGGCCAGATCCCGAACCTCGACGTTGTCCATCTCCCTGGTGTCTCCGTAGTAGGCTTTCACATCTCTTCCTGATAGGTGACGGGCTGCGGCGGTCATTCCGCCATGCGTTCCGAAGTAGCAGCAACAGCCGAATAGGTCGTACTCGTCGCTCACAACTTTGTTGTAGGTCACATCCACGCTCTTGAGGGTGTTGACGAAATGCTGATGAGCTTCTTTTCCAGCCACGCCCTTGCCGTAGGCATAGCCGTTCCAGTAGACGAAGATGTCAGACAGGTCTTTCTCATCCTTCCAGGCGCTGGCGTAGACTGCCAGGTTTGTCCCTGACTGGTATGTTCCGGGCTTGCTGGCGAAGATTCTAAGCGTCGCCTCCCGCCAGTCTTTGGCTGTGCCGTTCTCCAGGTTAGCGAGGCTATGCTTTCTCACGAAGTTCATATCAAGAGGCTCATCGAGCGCTGCCACTGCCTGCACCGCCTCGTCAATTGTATCGATGCAATTGGGAAAATTGTCACGGGTGATGCCTGAGACCCGAATTGTCAGATCTATCCTGGGCCGGCCCAACTGTTCAAGTGGGATCACCTTGAAGCCCTTCAACCGTCCATTAGAAAGCCAGACTGGCTCGGCCCCCAGGAGGAAGAGCATCTGGGACATGTCCTCGCCGTCCGCCCACATGATGTCGCTGCACATCCAGTAGAATGCGACATTTTCGGGATGTCGTCCCTCCTCTTTGAGGTGCTTGGCGATTACAGCACCGCCCAGCTTCTGTCCGACCTTCCAGGAGGCTCTTGTCGGCACCCGATAGGGATCCAGAGAATAAAAGTTCCTGCCGGTTGGCAAAACGTCGTCTCTTCCGCGAGTGACAAGCCCGCTTGGCCCAGCCTCAATATAGCCGCCTTGCATGCCGTTGAACAGGGCTTCGATCTCCAAAGAAGCCTCCATTCTTGCCTGAAGATCCAGGACCTTTTCCTTAATGGCAGATAGCTTTTCCTCGAATCCGGTCACATCGAGCCCCAGGACTTCATCGGGTCTGGCACCGTCACCCTGCAGGTACATGGCGACAAGCTTCTTGGACAGTTGGTCAATCGTCTCCAGCAACTGCCCATGCGACTGGCTGTAGCGATCGTTCACAGCTCCTTGGTCAGCCAGAAGATCAGTCATGGATAGGCCCATCATTGCTGCAATCGTGCTTCGCAATGGCACGCCGCTTCCCTCAAATCGCATCACGGAGTTGATGAACTCCGCCCTTTTCTCGCCCTGTGGAATCTCGCCGAATATGTGCATGCCTGAATCGATCTGAGTGTTCCTGATACGGCTCAGCTCATTGTGGGCCTTGGACACGATCTCATCTACAGGCATGAGATCGAGCTCTTTCATGCCTTTGTCCAGATTGGCAGCCTTGATGGCATCGATTAAAAGATGGCGGAGTTCGTGGGATCGAGCATGATCATGCTTGGCGGTCTCGTACTCACCGAGCAGCCTGTCCACCTCGAGCAGCTCCTCGTAAAGCCCGGACTGGGTCATCACAGTCTGCATGTGGTCAACCAGTGTAGCATAGCTGCGGCGCTTGGCGATGGTCCCCTCTGGAGGGTTATCGGCATTATAGATGTAAAGATGGGGGATGGTTCCGATGCAGATGTCGGGGTAACAGTTCTTCGAGAGGCCCACGCCCTTGCCCGGCAGAAACTCAAGATTTCCGTGTGTGCCCACATGAATGAGCACATCCGCTCCGAAGATATCTTCGAGATATCGGTAGGTTGCCATGTACTGGTGAGTGGGCGGAACATCCGGATCGTGCAGTATCTTGCAGACCTGCCCGTCACAACGCGCCCCTGCGCAGCCTCTTTTCGGCTGAACGCAGACCACAGTGTTGCCGTACCGGACACCTGTGATCACAATCTTGCCCTGGTAGAGCATAGCTGCAGGGATGTCGTTTTTCAGCTCTCCGGGGGGATTGCCCCAGGCCTCGCAGACTCGATCCTTTACCTGTGGAGTGAGGGTGTCAAACCACCGCTCGTATTCCTCTTTTGTCTGGTAGGCTAAGACGCCACCCTTGGCCACAATCTCCTCGATTGGAGTCCAGCGGAACTCTGAGATGGCCTTGCGATCCATGATGGTGGTGATCAGCTCTTTTCCTGTTGCCGGGACGTTCTCCTGGGCATATCCCTCTCCGGCCATGCGGTTCATGATTCGGGCCACGCTCTCAATGGTATCGAGATGAGCGCCACCTCCGACCGCCGCTTCCACCGAGGCGCAGGGATTGTTATGCAGGATAAAAGCCACGCGCCGCTCGCCAACAGGCTTTTTCGCTAGATCGATCCATTTTTTAACCCTCACGGAGAGCTTCTCGCAGCGATCAATTATCGGCGTCCTCTCCAAGACACCGTCTCTGTCCTTCCCAGAGCTGATGATGATCGGCTCGATTACTCCCTCGAACTCCGGCATGGCAACCGACCATCCGATATCGTTTGAGAGGCCGTTGGAGCTCTCCCACTCCTCCTGGGACATGTGGAAGGAGAGAACTGGCTGGAAGACTGGGACGTTCAGATCTTTGTAAAGATTGATGCCAGTCTTGTTCCCGTTAGTCTGCCCTACAGTTCTCTGTTCCTGGCCCAGGAAGAATGGCACGGTCTTGACCAGAGCGTCAATCCGAGGCCTGCCAGAATCAAAGAAATAATCACTGACGACCTCAGCCATGCTCCTCGTGCCAAGATCAGCGTCTCGCACTGAATAGGAAAATACGGGGATCACGTTCAGGCCTTGCCTTTCCAGGCCTCGAATCAGCTCGTCCTCGACCCCCAGGTTCCGGTTCACCCAATAAAATCTGGAAAAGAGCAATCCTACTGTTGCATTGTCGTCAGGTTCATACCATTTCAGATAATCATCGATGCTCTCGAAGTGACGATCGGCATCTGGATGATAAGCTCCCTCCCAGGGCATGGGACAGGGAGGGGCAAAGGATGAATCCGCTCCAAGCATCTCCTTTGCCAGATAGAGGAGCATGTTGCAGATGTTATCCTCGCCGCCGAATGTCAGATAGGTGTTCGCCGTCACCACAACTCTGGCCGGGGCGGTCGAAAGCATCCAGTATGCTTGATCGTAACCAAGACAGACCAGAGGCTTCTCCTTGGCGATCTCCTTCAGGCTCGGCTCCATCTCATCCCAAATGGCATCGCTGCTCCTATGGATGAATATCAGATCGCAGTCCCGGCATGATTTTATTGCCTCATCAACCCGGCTCGGTTGGTCAATCAGCCTCTGGGTCGAATAGAGCTGCAGATCAAAGGCAAGCCGCCGGGCTGCCTGGGCCATTATTGGCAGATAGGAATTTCCTACAATGCATGTGATTTTCATATGACTCACTCCAAAGAAGGATAGACGTAGATGCCCTGGTAGGGGATCTTCTGCCAGGTCTCATAGTATTCCTTCAAAATGCTCTGGTAATCGAGGTCTTTGAACAGATCAGGATGAATCAGCTTGGCCATCAGAACCATTCCGGCAGCCTGCATGGGACCGCGATTAACATCAGTACATATGATGAAAATCCGGCCGTTCTTGCCTGCTGACGTGGAATTTATAGTGGTGTCGTTTTGCAAAATTCCGAGAACCTTCTTCATGTACTCATATGCCGATTCATTGGCACAGTATCCTGATTTATCCTCAGCTGCTACCACATTGCTTATGATTATCTCCGGGTCCTCGGAGAGCAGCCACTCCCAATCAGCCTCAGCCACTCCACTTGAGCTGTTCAGATTCTCGGCAATGTTGACTCCACCGGCCTTGACGATCATGGTTTGCTCGCCACTATTGCGGTTGGCAGCCTTCAAAAGTGGATAATTGGATTCAGGATAGTTGTAGAAGAGAGTTTTTGGCCTGTCTGACTGTGAAAGCTTGCCGGTTCTCTCTAGGACAAGATCCACATACTTGTGATACCATTCAATCAGTGCGCTGGCCTCATCCTTCTGATTGAACAGCTCTCCAAAGATCTTGATGCTTCCGTCCATCTCCGCCTGGTTGAAACAGTCCATGCAGATCACGGGAACGCCTATGGCCTGGTACTTATCGAATGCCTCATCCTTTTTAGGTGCTTTGTATAATATTACTACATCAGGATCAAGCTTCGCGATCTGCTCATAGTCAGGACTGCCATAGGTGATGCTCGTTGTGTCCTTCAGCTCAGGCCAGTACTGGCTATTGGTTATGGCATAGGAGCTGACGCCCACGAAGACATCGGAGACATCAACTCCAATTGCCCGGATTATCTCTAGAGCACCTGTGTTCACAGCCACAGCTCGTTTTATGGGCACAGTCAGGGTTACATTTCTCTTCTGGGCATCGAGGATGACAATCTCGCTCTCACTTCCGTCTACGATCTTTTGCACCTGATCCAAATCCTGGTCATCAATCAGGCCGTCGCAATTGGCGTCGGACAGATTAGTTGCCGGATTTGAGCCATCAATTACGCCTTTGAGATAGTCGATATCCTGATCGTCAACGGCCTCATCCATATTTGCGTTGCCGAAGATGCCAAGCGTATATTCGGATGCATCCGCTGAGATTGCCAAAGATGCTGACAGCGCCAGGGCAGACGCCAGCAGAAATAGTGTTAATAATATATATGGCCTCATTTAATTTTCCTCCTCAGGGAATACAAATATGCCATGTTCATTCAAATCGTATTCAGGGCCCATGAACCGGTTCATGTATTCCTGGTGAATTGCCTTTGCATCTAGATCTGAGAAAAGGTCCGGATGGAACCACTTGGCCATGTAAATGGTGCCGATGAATCCCCTGAGATACATGAGTTCCGTGCAGAATAGATGAACATTCTTGTTCTGGACTGCTGCGACGGTTGATAGCTCGCTTCTGTTGAGTATCTCATCTCTGATAATCGAAAGATTGGAGGAATCCGTAATCGAGTAGCCTGCATTATCAGAGGAGACGTATTTTAAAATTATGTCTGGGTTCTGCTCTATCACCCATTCAGGGTCCAGTTGTCTTCCTTCGTATTTTGCTGCAAGATTGCTGCCGCCAGCGCACTGACAGGCAAGATCAACCGAATCTCCCACAGTTTGGGTATAGTAGGGCTTCCAGGATTCAATGAATACCTTGGGCTTCTCGGAATCCTCAAGCATCTCAGTTCTGGATTTGATGATATCCAGGTAGCTATTGACAAAATCGGAGTACTCCCTGGCTCTGTCTTCTCTCTCCAGAATGAATCCCAGTTTTTCTAATGACTGGGGAGCGATCTCTGAGTAGAAATTTAGGCGAATCATCTGGATATTCGAGGCATTGAGCTTATCCTCGACGTCGCTGCTGGGAGTCCCGCCGTAGGTGAGAACTGCGTCAGGTTCTAGCTCTATGATGGCCTCGATATCCGGCTCGTTCCATTTGCCGACAGTTGGCAGTCGGCTGACCTCAGGATACAATTCGTCTAAGCCAGCAATGCCGACATCGACACCGACTATTTTATCGGATGCGTTTAATATAGATAGCGCTTCCGGAGTGAATGATCCAAGGACAACAATTCTTTTCAATGGTTTGTATATGCTTATAGTTCTGTTGATAGCATCTACAAATGTCCGAGGATAATTTTTATATATGTGCTCGATATCGGCCAGTTGATCTGCAGTCATCCCACCATTTTTAAAGAGGCTCTCTGCATTTTGCAGCTCCGATTGTGAGATAAGATTATCACCATCTTGATCTCCCTGGACGGACCCGTTCGCGATCGAGGTCGTTGCCAGGGCAAACATGACGAGCAAAGCAATTCTAAGACAGCATTTCATATTCCACCAACCACTATGGTTCTACCATATCAGATCTTTAATTAGTATGATTTGATATGTAAATGAAATAGATACTTAAAACTATTTCGGTTTAGAATCTATATTATTAAGATAAAAAATTAAGAGATGCTGCAAACATGCCGAATGCAGGCAGATCAGCCTGCAGTAGCGCCGTTTATGGATCGCAGAGGCACTATGCAGGGCTTATCCAGAGACCTCATGACAATTGCCTCCACCCCGTAGACGTCGCTGATGTTTTTCTCGCTCAGGAGGTCGATGGGGCTTCCTGAAGCATAGACCACGCCCTTCTTCAGCATCACCAGCTTGTCTGAGAATCGAGCAGCAAGGTTGAGATCGTGAATGGCCATCACAGCAGAGATCCCCTTCTCTTTGACCATTGAGCTTATTGTCTCCAGAACATCCAGTTGATGCTTCATGTCAAGGTTGGATGTCGGCTCATCCAAGAGGAGGACTGTTGGCTCCTGGACCAGCGCTCTGGCTATGAGCACCTTCTGCTTCTGGCCGCCGGAGAGCTGGCCGAAGTCTCGCATGGCCAGGTCCTGTAGATTCAGTCGCTCTAATGTGTCTGATACTTTGTCAAGATCAAAGTCAGATACCCTCCAGCCGATATGCGGCCTTCTGCCCATGAGGACCGTATCAAATACAGTGGTAGCCAGCGGAGTAGCGCTGGACTGAGGCACATAGCCTATCTGCCTGGCGATCTCTTGTTGCTTCATTTCCTGGACCTCTCTGCCCTCCAGGAGAATGCTTCCCCTGGGCTTGAGAATGCGATCGATGCATTTGATCAGGGTGGTCTTGCCAGATCCATTCGGACCCACCAGGCTCACGATCTCCGAGTCATCAACACTGATGTTCAAATCGTCCAGGATCTTATTGCTCTTATAGCTGAACGTCAGATCTTTTATGGATATCTTTACCATATCTCCTCACTCCCGAAATGGTTGGCCATAATTTAAATTCCCGCGACATATTGCTTTGTGGCTTAATCCTGCAACTAGTTAATAAAACTTTTCTTCAAAATTGTATTATCTAATAACAAAAATCTGATGCTAAAAAGTATGAACAGGGGACCGCACACTGGCCGCTCACCAGAACTCCTTCTTCCTACGCAGGAAGAGATAAACAAAGAACGGCACGCCAAGGAATGCAGTCATGATGCCCACCGGCAGGATTACCGGAGAAAGCACGGTCCTGGCTACGGTATCGGCAGCCAATAACAGCAACCCCCCCGCCAGACCGGATGCCGGGAGAAGGAACCTGTGGTCGCCTCCAATCACCATGCGAGTGATATGGGGCGAGACGAGTCCGATGAATCCAATGGTGCCAGTAAAACAGATCACCGCAGCTGTGATGAAAGAGACCAGCATCATGCTGATGACGCGCGTCCTCTCCACATTGACTCCCAGGCTTTTGGCCGTCTCATCTCCGGCGCCCATCGCATTGATGTCCCAGGATTTCAGCAGAAGGTAGGGGAAACAGATGGCGATGACCGCGGTCACAATTGCGACCTTGTCCCACGAGGAACGGCCCAAAGAGCCCATCATCCAGAAGACGACCTCCTGCACCTGCTCAGCCTGGCCCACGTACTGCAGAAATGATGTCATGGCCGAGAAGAGGTACATGATGGCAATTCCAGCCAAAATCATGGTCTCTGGAGTGATGCCCTTGTATTTTGCGAGGCCGTAGACTGCGAGAGATGCCAAAACCGTGAAGATGAAGGCATTTCCCACGATCAGCCACTGGCCGCCCACGAATCCAGCACCCATGACGATCGCCAGGGCCGCACCAAATCCAGCTGCAGAAGAGATGCCTAGGGTGAAGGGGCTGGCCAGGGGATTCTTGAGGATGCCCTGCATCACAGCTCCGGCAATGGCGAGACCTATGCCGCCGACAATAGCCAGAAGAATGCGATGCAGACGCAAGCCCCAGACAATGGTATCCGAGAACCAATCGGTGTGGAATGTTCCAGGCATGAACTTCGCCAGGATAGTGGAATAAACATCAGTGACGCTTATGTCTGCAGAGCCTTGTGTCGCGGCGTACCCGGCCAGCAGGATGATGCCCAAGATGAGGGCGATGAGGAAGGAGACCTTCTTTCCTATGAACTTATCATACCTCACCCTCAATTCTGATGAGGGTTTTTCAACGGATTTTTCGCTCGACATAGAGCTAAATCCTCCCGAGATCAGCAGAACTGATCCTTCCATCATAAAACTCCTTCATACCCAATCCTCAAATTATCTCATTGAAAGCATGCCGGGGTATCTTATGCTGATATTAATAAGTCTTTTGGTTTTAGTATTATTCAATCTGATGTATCGATACTCACGACAAATCCAGATATTAGAAATTCATTATGCAGAGATAGTTCATAATAATATTGTAATAAGCATGACATAAAGCCTTATATAGATAAGCGACAAGGCTATAAAAAAGGCGATGACAATGCACCATTTGAAGAGAAAAACCATACCATTCACATCCATCGTAGGCCAGGACGACATGAAATTTGCCCTGATTCTAAATGCTATTAATCCCCGCATAGGCGGAGTGCTGATCAGAGGTGACAAGGGCACGGCCAAGTCCACAGCCGTGCGGGCTCTCGCCGACTTATTAGAAGACATCTCCGTTGTTCAGGACTGCCCATTCAACTGCGATCCCGTAAACCAGGACGCTATGTGCGATCTGTGCTTTGAGAAGAGCGAGAAAGGCCAGATCAATGGCATCAAGAAGAGAACTCCGGTGATCGACCTGCCTCTTGGAGCGACAGAGGACCGGGTGGTTGGATCTTTAAACGTGGAGAGGGCTATCAAAGAGGGCATCAAAGCCCTGGAGCCCGGCATCTTGGCAGCCTGCAATCGTGGGATACTCTACATTGACGAGGTGAACCTTCTGGATGATCATGTGGCAGATGTTCTCCTTGATTCTGCGGCCATGGGTGTGAACATTGTTGAACGGGAGGGCGTGTCCGTAGCCCATCCGGCTCATTTCATTTTGGTCGGGACCATGAATCCTGAAGAGGGCGAGATCAGGCCTCAACTGCTGGACCGCTTCGGATTGCAGGTGACTGTGGCCGGCATCGATGATGTTGAACAGAGGATGCAGATTGCCAAGATGGCCGATGCCTTCGACATCGACCCTGAGGGCTATGCTGCAGCGCACCAGGCCGATCAGGAACAGATGATGAAGAGAATCGCCCAGGCCAAGAAGATTTTAGGCCAGGTAACGATGAGCGATGATCTTCTTCGCACCATTGCCACCACATGCATCGATCTCGGAGTCAAGACTCACCGGGCGGAGATTGTCATATCCCGGACGGCCAAGACCATTGCCGCCTTTGATAGTAGGACCGAGGTCTTGCCAGAAGACGTCAAGAAGGCAATGGAGCTGGCCCTGGCCCATCGCATGAGAAGCCGACCATTTGAGCCGCCGACACTGAACAAGGATAAGCTAGACAAGTCCATGGAAAAGCACCAGCATGAGCATGATCATCAGCATGATCAACAGCAAGAGCAAAAGAATCCTCAGCAAAACAAGCCGCAGCAACAGCAAAAGCAACAGCAAAAAAAAGATGAGCCGAGGCCTGATAACCAACAGGACTCCAAAGAGACACAGACTGCTGCGGCTCAAGAGCAGGTCTTCGAGATCGGATCGCCAATTGATGTGCGGAAGATGGGATTGTCTCGCAGGAGAGACCGGGTCCTCAGGAGAAAGATCAGCGGCAGGAGGATGAACACCCTTGCGGCCCAAAACTCAGGAAGATACCTGCGTCAGAGGATGCCTACTGGTGGAAAGGATATCGCAATCGATGCCACTATCCGGGCGGCTGCCCCATACCAGAGGTCCAGGCCCGGAAAAAACGCCATCAAAGTGAAGAGCGAGGACATCAGGGAGAAGGAACGGGTTGGCAAGACCTCTGCGGTGGTCATGTTTGTGGTAGATGCTAGCGGTTCGATGGGTGCCAACCAGAGGATGCAAAGCGCGAAAGGCGCAGTGCTCTCGTTGCTTATGGATTCCTATCAGAAGAGGGACAAGATCGGCATGGTCGCATTCAAGGGTAAAGATGCCGAGCTGATTTTGCCACCAACATCAAGCGTCGATCTGGCTTTAAGAAGGCTGCAGGAGCTGCCGACCGGTGGCAAGACGCCACTCTCTGCAGGACTGTCTCGCGGCCTGAGGCTGCTCGAAAGCGAGATTCGAAAGAACGATGAGATCAAGCCCATGATGGTCCTCATATCAGACGGTCGAGCCAATGTCGGCCTCGGAGGCAAGATAAAGGAGGAACTCCAGGAGATCTCGGAGAGGAGCCGGATGCTTGGGGTCAATACCATAGTAATAGACACTGAGGTGGTGCAAAGCTCCTTCATGGATCTGAGGCTCGGATACTGTCAGGATATTGCAGAGAGTTCAGGCGGCAAGTATTACCCGCTATCCGGACTCACCCCGGAGGCGCTCTTCAACATCATTGACATAGAGCACAAGCTCCTCTTCGAGTCCAATACATGAGGCTTCATGAACAATATCATCGACATTTCAGGTTTAAGCAAGGAATACTCTGGCAAGAAGGTCGTTGACGGCCTGAATCTGAGCGTGGAGCAAGGAGAGCTCTTTGGATTTCTGGGGCCCAACGGAGCCGGCAAGACCACCACCATTCGAATCCTGACGACGCTCACAAAGCCGACCTCAGGCACAGTGCTCATCAACGGAATAGATGCTGCTAAGGATCCCGGCAAGGTCAAAGAGGTGTTCGGGGTCGTCCAGCAGCATCTCAGTCTGAACCGGGATCTGACAATAGGCGAGAACCTGGAGCTGCACGCCCGGCTGCATCACATCAAAGCAGCGGCACGAAAGAAGAGGATAGCCGATCTTCTCGATTATGTCGAGCTGTCTGATCATAAAGACTATCTCATAGACGATGTCTCAGGCGGCATGAAGAGGAGGGCGATGATCGCCAGGGCCCTCTTACACCGGCCCAAGCTGCTCTTTCTCGACGAGCCCACTGTCGGACTGGATGCTCAAACCAGGCGCCGGGTATGGGACCTCATTCGCAGGATGAAACGCGAGGGTGCAACCGTATTTCTGACAACTCATTACATCGAGGAGGCTGAGGCGCTCTGCCAGAGGGTTGGGGTGCTGCATCATGGCAAGCTCATAGCCATCGGTAGCCCCCTTGAGCTGCGTCAGACGCTAGGCCTCGTAGCTGTAGAGCTGCAGGGAAACGGAAACGGCACGACGTATCGTTACTTCCCTGATCGAGCCGAGGCCTCAAAGTTCATCCAGGATCTGCCCAGCTCTGAACGGGTGATCATGAGGGCCTCGAACCTTGAAGACGTGTTCATCGAGCTGACTGGCCAGAAGGTGACGGGGGACTAAAATGATAGATGCCTACAGCATACTCTGGTCTGACCTGGCTGCACTCAAGCGACGCTGGCCGCGCTATCTCCTCACCACGCTGATGAGCCCTGTCCTCTATCTGGTTGCCTTTGGATGGGGGCTGGGCAGGGGGATCAATATGAACGGCACGAGCTATCTCGAGTTCGTAATACCGGGAATTATTGCTCTAACCTCCATGACGACGAGCTTCAACGGGGCCGGGACGAGGCTGAACGTCGATAGGCTCTACTTCAAGAGCTTTGACGAGTGTCTCATGGCCCCTGTGGGGCTCTCATCTCTGCTTCTCGGAAAGGCCCTGATAGGAGTGGTCAGAGGTGTCCTGAGCTCAGTGGCATTCTTGCTGGTGGCCATGCTCATAGCGCCGCACATTCACATAAGCCTGCCGTTTGTGATAGGTCTTCTGTTGAGCTGTCTCACCTTCGCCTTTCTGGGAGTTCTGGCGGCTCTGCTCGCTCGCTCTCACGAGGACATGGCAACCTTCGGCAGCCTGATACTCATGCCTATGACGTTTTTAGGCGGGACTTTCTTCTCGCTCTCTCAGGTGCCCTTCGGTCTGAAGATGGCACTCTATGCCCTTCCTCTTACCCATGCCAGCCTGTTCCTGAGAGCTGCAGCGCTCGAGCAGCCGCTGCCCTGGACATCATTTCTGGTGCTCATGGGATTCTTTTTTGCATTCCTCGGAGGGGGGATGATGGCTCTGAAGAGAATGAGCGTTTAGGCTTTTTTTTTAATAGAATTATCGAAAGATTTATAATTAGTGATATAGTTAAACGTGTTCGTGTGATTAAATATGAATAGAAGCAATACTAGTAGTATAAAAAATGCACTTGGAAGGAAGCTATTGTGCTGTTGCGCTGTTTTCGTTTTCCTTGCAGCATTTTGCCTTGCTGCATCAGCATCTGAAAGTGGCACAGATCTGCTGAACATCTTCGGCAATGCAGACATGAACGACAGGATCGACGAGGCCGATGCTGCCTATGTGCAGGGCATAATCGATGGCAAGAGCGAAGCCACAAAGCTCTCCGATGCCAATTATGATGGCAAGATAGATGCAGCGGACACAGAAAGGATAAACGAGATCATCAAAGGCGAGGAAAAAGAGCTGACTGTAGCCGACTCTGTGGACAGGAACGTTACAATAAAGATGCCTGTCGCATCCATCATCGCCCTTGGAACATACCGAAATGAGGCTGCCAAGATCCTTAAGGCTCAAGATATGATGGTTGGAGTATCCTCTGACATATTAGAGGATGGATATTACTATCCTGATCTGGCAGATAAGCCTGCTGTTGGAACCTGGTCAGCCCCGGACAGCGAGGCCATAGTCAAGCTTCAGCCTGATATCGTCATCACCTCTGCGAACCTTGACAGGGCCACAAAGCTGGAGGAGAGCCTGAAGCCAGCAGGCATAGCTGTTCTAGGCCTGGACTTCTACAGGGACAACATCATCCGCTCTGAGATCAAGACGCTTGGTTTTATCCTTAACAAGAATAAGGAAGCAGACAAATATCTGCAGTGGCGCAGCGCATATGATCAGCCCATAGCTGATTATGTGGCTGGACTCAAGGAAGAAGACAAGCCCGCGCTCTTCATGGAATGGGGCACAAAGAACACCATCTCCGAGATCTCCAGCTACGGGAAAGGCGCCAGCGGTGACTCAGTTTGCACTTTCACAGGCGGACGAAACATTGCAGGTGACATGAAAGAGTTCCCGAAGCTTGACAGCGAATGGGTCTTGAAGGAGAATCCCGATGTGATAATCAGGTCACTGGCTCCTGAAAGCGGAAAGGCAGGCTGGAATAACACCGAGGAAGCTGCCGAGGTTCTGAAGAGCTACATTGAAGGGCGCCCCGGCTGGAGCAACCTGGATGCAGTAAAGAACAACAGGGCACATCTGTTGAGCACAGAGATCGCCTGGGGACCTGACGGCATCGTGGGAGTTGCCTATTATGCCCTGTGGCTGCATCCCGGTGAGATGGACATCGATCCTGAGAAGATCTACAGGGAGTACCTGGATCAGTTCATGGGAGTCGAGTACCCTGAGGGAGCAGTGCTTGGGTATCCAGAGCGGTGAGAGATAAGATTCATATTTATTCTTAACTATTTTTTCTTAGCTATTTTCTTCACGATGCGGAAAAGGCCGACATCCGCCCATATTTTTAGTTAATAGACCGAATTCGATTGTGCATTTATTTCTCAAAATCACTGATTGCCCCAAGAGTCATGCTGAAATAGATATACTCATTCTAAATACTCCTCAGCAAAGCTAGATCACCTCAGCCAACGAAATCAGAACTTTGGAGATTCCTACCTTGAAGATCCTGCTCATGGGCAACCCCAATGTGGGCAAAAGCGTCATCTTCTCTCGCCTGACGGGAATCGGTGTCATCTCAGCCAACTATCCCGGCACCACCGTGGGATACACAGAAGGGAACATGAAATTAGGCGATCAGAAGGCCACCCTAGTGGATGCTCCCGGCGTCTACTCTCTCGACCCCACAACCAGAGTGGAGGAGGTCGGCAGGAAGATTTTTTCCAAGGGCGCAGATGTGGTGGTCAATGTCATTGATGCTACCAATCTTGAGAGGAACCTAAACCTCACCCTTCAGATTCTGGAGAGAGGCGAGCCCACAGTGGTGGCCCTCAACCTATGGGATGTCGCAGTCAAGAAGGGCATCAAGATAGATGTGGAAGCTCTCGAGAAGGAGCTAGGAGTCCCGGTGGTGCCAACAGTAGCGGTGAGCGGCCAGGGCATCCGCGATCTGGTTGAGGCATTGTCTAGAGCAAGGACGCCTCAAGCCATCCATTTTGAATCCCCGGACCAGAGGTGGGCCAGAATCGGAGAGATTGCGACGAAAACCCAAAAAGTGGTGCACCGCCATCCGTCCCTATTCGATCGGCTGGAGGATGTCTCCATCAAACCATTGACCGGAATTCCCATTGCCCTGCTCACTCTTTACCTCTCATTCAGCCTCGTGATCGAGATAGGTGAACTGTTTATACTGAAGGTCACCGATCCAATATTCATCGCATACTCCGAGTTCATTACCGCCCTCGTCAACAGTCACATCAGCTCTCAGATCCTGAAGGAAATTCTGATAGGAAATACTCCGGAGCTGATGCGGTCCTTTGGCATCCTCACCACAGGCCTCTACATCCCTCTGGGCGTTGTCCTGCCGTTCCTCATACCCTTTTACCTGCTGCTGGGTGTTCTGGAGGACATCGGATATCTTCCACGGCTGAGCATCATCTCTGACGCCTTCATGCATAGGATTGGACTGCATGGAGCCGCGATATTGCCCTGCGTCCTCGGAATGGGATGCAGCGTGCCAGCGGTGCTCTCGGTGAGAATCCTGGAGTCGCCCAAACAGAGGTATCTGGCGGCAACACTCATGACCATGGCAATACCCTGCGCCTCCCAGACAGCCATGATCTTTGGGATGCTCGCTCCATTCGGTCTGAGATACATTCTAGCAGTCTACGCCTCACTCTTTGTCGCATTTGTCGCCACCGGTTTTCTGCTGCACAATTTCATAGGTGGAGAGTCTCCTGAGATCTTTTTAGAGATACCGCCCTACCGAATGCCGAACATGAGATCACTTTTCAAGAAGACGTTCATCCGCATTAGCGAATTTTTAAAGGAGGCCGTGCCTTACATCGCAATCGGAATGCTGGTCATGAACTTTTTTTATCTTTCCGGATTGATGCACATGATCGGCCAGACGATGCGACCGGTGGTATCCGGAATTCTGGGGCTTCCAAGCGACGCTGCCACCGCCTTGATTATCGGCTTCTTGAGAAAGGATGTGGGGATCGGGATGTTCGCGCCGCTGGATATGACGCCAGAGCAGCTTGTCATTGCTTCTGTGGTGCTGGCAATGTACTTTCCATGTGTGGCTACATTCATGGTGATGCTCAAGGAGCTCGGCTTTTCCGGAACAATGAAATCAGTGGCATTGAGGCTTGCAGCAGCTCTTTTGATGGGCGGAGCGCTGCATCTTCTCCTGAGCTGAGCCGTGATATCAAAAACAGTACAAAAAATTTATACGTAAAGAGAATGATTATCAATTGGTGAATTTGAGCTAAAAATATTTTGATTTATTAAAGGGTGATGGATATGAAAACAGAACAAATGTTATTTCGGATTGCGATAGCCATATTCCTCCTTTGCAGCCTGTCTTTGGGAGGACTGGACCAATCAGGAAATTTCAATGCAATGAATATGACTGCATCCGAATTCAGCTCACTGGTCCCATCCAGCGATGTGCAGAGCTCCTTTGTCGATACCGACGCTCCCGATACAGCATCAACAGATGGTGGAATGGATATGGCAGTTTATACTGAAGAAGCTCCTCTCGCCACCGATATTGGACGACTGGTGCCTTCCCAAATTCAATCCAATCCACCCAAATATATGTACTACAACGGAGACTACCTTGCCTGGAACGGTTTTGCTGCAACGTTTCCCAGCAATAAACCAAGCCTGTGGATAGAAAGAGCAGTAAGCTGGTCATTCTATGCCACTCTGCCTCTCGGAAGCTGGACCCAACAACTGATCTATGTGCCCCAGACGTCACCCGTCACAATGTACGAAATCTATCCAAGCGGTTATGTCATGAGATATAACCTGGGAGTTGTGCAGCCCGGCTACTATTACATCTGGTATTATGCGGATTCGCCGGGAAGGCACAGCAGCATCTTCTCGACCAACAACGGATTCAGCAATGCCGTCATCATCGATGTTTACGGGATCAGAAATATTGTCAAGCCCATCAAACCCGACCCCCAGAAAGAATGCGAGAAAAATCCGCTATGCCACTGGGTGAACGGTCAATGTCTGTGCACCGGTTGGGATAATCCGGAAAAGAGGAAATGCGAAGCAAATCCACTCTGCGATTGGGTAGACGGCCAGTGTCTCTGCCGTGGTTTGGATGACTCGGAAAAGAAAAAATGCGAGCAGAGCGCCAACTGTGCCTGGGTTGATAACAGATGCGACTGCTACATGCCAGGTCCTGAGCCGGAACCTGAACCAGAGCCATTCAATCCTGCGCCAAATCCGGTGGCAGAATGTGAAGCCAACGGCTGCTACTGGGCTAACGGCAGATGCAACTGCATGGGTCTTCTCGGAGGCAACACAGATTCCGGCGACGATCAGGAATTGATGGGAGGTCTGACTGCAGAAGCATAAGGTTGACAGAGTTTTTTTTTAGGTTTTGTCATTCAATCAAAGTGATTGGCATAGCCAGCTCCAAATCAAGCTGGCTGCCAATCCCAAGCATCGTTCGAACTCTAATCCACATCGTTCGAACTCTAATCCATCTCGAATTCACAGTCTCGTCGTCTTATGCCCCCAGCACCTTGGACATTCTATCCTTCCAGGCCTTGACCTCGTCTGCGTTTATGACGTCTATTGATCCTCCCTGGAACTCACCATCGATGTCTCCCATCTTCTCCTCCATCCAGCCCTCGATCTCGAGATAGAGGTTCTTGAGAGCATCCAGGACCTCCGGGTCAGCCTTCCACAGGCCCCTCTGCTCGGCTTCGAGCAGCCTCCGGCCCATCTCTTCCATGGCCCAGGGGTTGTTCTCCTGGAAGAACTTGCGGTTCTCTTCGTCCATGATGAAGGTCTTTGCAATGTCATCAAATATCCAGTCGTCAACCTCCTGGGTCGTAGCCTCCCAGCCGTAGACGCGACCGACGCGCTTTGAGATGTCACCGGCCCCCTTGTAGCCGTGCCTCTTCATGCCATCAATCCACTTGGGATTGAGGAGCTTTGTGCGAACGACGCGGCGGACCTCGTCGGCGAGATCCCGAACCTCGACGTGATCTGCGTCTCTTGTGTCTCCATAGTAGGCCTCGACCTCTTTTCCGGAGACCTGCCGGGCAGCTGCAGTCATGCCGCCGTGATTGCCGAAGTAGCAACAGCATCCGAAGAGATCCTTCTCATCCGTGGTAGTCTTATTGAATGTTACGTCTACGCTCTTCAGTTGCTTGATTAACCGGTCCTGGGACTCCTCGCCAAAGAATCCTTTGCCGTAGGCGTAGCCGTTCCAGTAGATGAATACGTCTGAAAGGTCCTTATCTTTCTTCCAGGCGCTTGCGTAGACCGCCAGGTTCACTCCATTTCCGTAAGTTCCCGGTCGGCTGGCGAAGATCCTTGGAGTCTGGCCGTTCTCCAGATCATGCTTATGCAGGAAGTTCATCTCGACAGGCTCGTCCAGAGCGGCTACTTCTTTGATGGCCTGGTCCATGATTTCGATGCAGTTGTAGAAGCAGTCACGAGTGATTCCTGAGACCCTCACTGTGAGGTCGATCCTGGGCCTGCCCAGATCCTCGATCGGTATCACCCTGTAGCCTTTCAGCTTGCCTCCTTTCCAGATGGGCTCGACGCCGATGAGGTAGAACATCTGAGCCATCTGCTCTCCATCGGCATACATCACGTCTCCCGCCATCCAGAACATGGCCACGTTCTCCGGAGCCCTTCCCTGCTCCTTTCGGTACTTCTCGATGAGGCTGTTGGCCAGCTTTCTGCCTACCATCCAGGCTGCCTCGGTGGGAATGGATGACGGATCAAGTGAGAAGAAGTTCCGGCCCGTTGGAAGAATCTCGATCTTTCCTTTGGTGACAAGACCAGACGGCCCAGGCTTGATGTAGCCACCAGAGAATCCGTGCAAGAGGCTCTCCATCTCTTTCGAGTCCTCTATTCTACTACATAGATCTCGCACTCTATCCTGCAAGGCAGCAAGATCATCCGAGGCCTTAATCTCATATGCCTGCCGAAGTGCCGACAGATTTCCGCCGTCATTTTCTCTGTCGTTTCCTCCGCCGTTTCCTGAGGCATAATCAGCCATCATGGCGCTGACGAGATCCTGGCCGAGCTGGTCTATAGCCTGCAGGTCTTCGATCCTTGTCGTGACCTCTTTTCCGAGCAACGAGGCGGCGGCCTTCCTAACCTCTGGACGCAGTATGGATCGAACCATCTCTTCCCTTCGTTTTCCCTCTGGAAGCTCTCCAAAGATATGCATGCCGTCGGGAATCTGGGTATTGTAGAGTTGAGAGATCTTGTCGTGAGCCCTCTCTAAAATCTGCTCGAAGCTGACACCCTGAGCCGTAAGCTTCTCAAGCTTGATCTCCTTGGCCAGATTGCTCTTCTCCAGGAGGCCCAGTATGATATGCTCCAGCGCGTGGGCTCTTGCTCCATCTGAGACTACGGCTCGCTTGTACTCGGCAATCTTATCCTCAAGCTCTTTTAGCTCACCATAGAGGTCGGAGTCTGTCATGACCGCCTGCATGTGATCGACGAGGACCGCATAGCTCCTCCGCTTGGCGATGGTTCCCTCTGGCGGGTTATCGGAGTTGTAGATGTACAGGTGTGGCATATCGCCAATTCCAATATCAGGATAGCAGTCGTCAGAGAGGCCTACAGACTTGCCCGGCAGGAATTCCAGGTTGCCGTGCGTTCCCACATCTACGATCACGTCAGCTCCAAAGCATTTTTCGATGTAACGATAGGTGGCCAGGTACTGATGAGTTGGCGGAACCTCCGGGTCATGCAGTATCTTGCAGACCTGGCCGTCACAACGTGCTCCAGCGCAGCCCCTTTTCGGTTGGGCACAGACCAGGGCATTGCCGTACTGCACCCCGGTGATCACAATCTTTCCCTGATAGACCATGGCAGCAGGAATGCCGTCCTTTTCCTCGCCTGGCGGACGACCCCAGGCCTCGCTCAATCGATCTCGAACAGGTGGAGAGAGCTGATCGAACCACTGTCGGTATTCCTGCTCGCTCAGGTAGGCCAAAGCGCCGCCTTTCTGCACGATCTCTTCTATCGGTGTCCAGCGAAACTCGGAGATAGCCTTTCTTCCCATGATGGTCTCAATCAGCTCTTTGCCATCCTTTGGCGGATTTTCCAGGGCATACCCGGCTTTAGCCATCTGGTTCATGATTCGAGCTACGCTCTCCAGGGAATCGAGGTGAGCCCCACCGCCTACAGACGCCTCCACTGAGACGCAGGGGTTATTGTGCAGGATAAACGCCACCTTTCTCTCGGGCACAGGCTTTTTCTTAAGGGCAATCCAGCCACCGATGCGCCGAGCGACCTTGGAGACCCTATCTGTGAGCGGGACGTGCCGCTCGATGAGAGCTCCATCGGATACTGATTTATCAGCTACTCCTATGATGAGCGGCTCGATCACTCCTTCGAACTCCGGCATGGCCACCGACCAGCCCACCTCGTTGCTGGACAGGCCGTGAATGTCCTTCTCCCACTCCTCTTCCGTTTTATGATAGACCTGAAGAGGATGAAAAACTGGAACATCGAGTTCCGACAGAGAGTCTACAGCGCCACTTATATTCATGCTGCGAAAGATCTGTTGAAGATTGATGATTGCATCGACGTTGCCCCGGAAGAATGCATTAGTCGCCTCGCCACTTGACCAGGCCCCCAGATCCCTGTCACCCATGCCAAAGCAAAAGACGGCAATTACCGAAAAGCTCTTTTCCAGCTCAGCTATCAGGGCATTGACAACAGCCAGATCCCCATTAGCCCAGTAGGTTCGAGAGAACATTATGCCCACAGTCGGACGGTCTGATGTGCCGTACCACTTCTGGTACTCTTCTAGCGACGAGAAAGGCGCTTCATGGCGTGGATGGTACAGCCCCTGCCAGAGCAGCTCATGAGGTGGCTCATAGTCCAGCTCCAGGGCTAATGCCTGGCGACAGGCATACTTGAGCATATTTTTGTAGTTCTCGGGACCGCCGAAGAGGACGTATTTGTTGACGGTCGTGGTGACCTCCAGGGGTACGGTAGAGAGAGACCAATGAGAAGGGTCACGCCCAAAAGAGATCACCGGCGTCTGGGGATTCAGGGCGGCAATGATCTCGTCCCAGCAGGCATCGCTTGATGGATGGAGGAGGATAAGCTGCGCTCTATTCAGGGATTCGATACACTTTTCTATCTCTTCGGGTCCGGTGAGCTGGGAGGAGGACCAGGCTTCCAGGTCCAGTCCGACCTCCTTAGCGCCTTCTAAAAGGAGAGGCAATTCGCTGCTCCAGGTTACAGATGCAATTAACATTTCAGATTCTCCAATGATTATGATGCTATTTTTCATTGATATCTCTTTCTATATCAATCCATATTATTAATATTTTTGATAATGATATCACATTTTAGGTAATTTAATAAAAAATTATCGTTAAGTAATAATCCCTTATCATGCGTCTTACTTTACATCAGATATGGCACGCAATCTTTTTAGGTACGGTTACATGCAACGAGACCAATGCATCAAATCCGAGTCCTAATGACGATCTCTTTAATATATGCGAACCAGCTCATCATATTTATGACAAAGGAGAGCAAAGAAGTGACTAGTCCTTTGGACAACATCAGCTGCTACTTGACTGATGAGGAGCGAAGACGTCTCGTTACAAGTCTCCATGATGTCTTGGCTTGGGTAGGTGTGCAACCGCCATATAAACTTCAGATTGATGCAGAACTTCTGAAAGAGGAGGTTGATAAGCTCGATTTGAAGGAAAACATTCCTCAAGAAATAAACGCAGAAAAGGGTGTCATAGATCTGCGCAGCCTGATATGGAGACTTGTTAACGAAAAAAAGCTTAATGAAAAAGAAGAAGCTGAAATTAAAGATCTCATCAATATTCTCAGGTCAAAGGAGTATCAAGATGAAGAGACACTGAAAGAAGCCAATCTTACCTGTCAACAAGCCAGGCAGATCTATGACGAGACAGAATCGATTATCAGGTCTTTATTGGACTTAAAAGAGATTTTAAGCCATAAAAAATCATCTGAATATAAAAGTGACGAAGTGATTAAAAAGAAAGTAGATGAGGTCAGGAGATGGAACGATTACGTTAAAAAGCAGGATCTACGTAGTTGAAGCTCAGAGTTCACCTCACCTCCGAAAAATAGATGCAACTGCTATTGAGCACATTCGGCTATATCAGGACAAGAGCATTTCTCTGAAGATCTGCGTGGCTTTTCAAGCTTCTTGACCAGCTAGGCGGCGATATGCCTTCAGCGAGCCGATGACCTTCCACTTCCGTTGCCCCAGCTTTGCGCCTTCCCAGCAGTGCGAAGTACCATCACCCTTGCATGGGAAGCAATCGACGTAGTGCACTCCGGCGCAGATGACGTCCAGAACCAGAATATGTCACTCACAGCTTCAGAAAACGATGTAATAGAACAAAGCTCAGCATGAGAGGAATAGCCCAGGAACGGCGCGACATGTGTCAGACTACCTGTGTGGGGATATCACGCTGCAAGTCCGAGCGTGCAAAGTATTTTCAACTTGCAAGAGAATACCTTCACATGAGACAGCCTATGCATCAAAACAAACATCCAGAACATAAACGGTATTTTAACCAATTCTTTAGTCAGAAAAGCATATTATCTTGTTGAGGCGCGCATGTACGAAATAGTCCGGCGAATGGAGATGGCAGGAGGAGAAATCGTCCTGAATGAGATCGAGGCGCCCAAGATCGCTCGCGTTGCCGAGCCTGGGCAGTTCGTTATTCTCATGGCCAACGAGAAGGGTGAGCGCATCCCAATGACCTTGTCAGATATCAATCCAGATAAGGGGACGATTACCATCATTTTTCATGTGGTTGGCTGGTCTACTGCCCTCTTCAAGTCGATGCAGGTCGGAGACTCCTACCTGAGTGTGACCGGCCCTCTGGGTCAACCTAATGCGGTAGGGAAAGTCGGCCTGGTCGTCTGCGTTGGAGGCGGAACGGGCATGGCCGTTCTCTATCCAGTCACCAAGAAGCTCAAGAGCCTGGGAAACCGGGTGATCAGCATAATCGGAGCGCGTACAGCAGAACTGGCAATTCTGAGAAGTGAGATAGCATCAGTCTCAGATGAGCTTTTGATCTGCACAAACGACGGATCGCTGGGAAGAAAAGCACTTGTGACGGAGATATTAAAGGAGGTCTTGGAGAGAGAGACCCCAGACCTGGTGCTGACCATCGGTCCGGTGATCATGATGAAGCTGGTCTCCGAGATCACCCGGCCCCTTAAAATCAAGACCATAGTCAGCCTGGACCCTATCATGATCGATGGCACTGGCATGTGCGGCAGCTGCCGGGTGGAAGTTGGCTGCAAGACCAAACTGGCCTGCGTGGATGGCCCAGAGTTCGACGGCCATCAAGTCGATTATGAGCTGCTCATGATTCGGCTTGCCGCTTTTCATAAGCAAGAGCATGAGTCACTGTTGGCCCACGGCGAAGAGCAGATGTACAAATGCCGAATGGACAGAAATGAATAAAAAAATGCTCAGGCCAGATTAAATTCTGGCCTTGTCTATGGATAGGATTGATGATTGAGATGTTCCTCAGGTCATCTACGTTCGGTTCAATTAACCCGAGGCATCTCTCCCTGTGCCTGCAGTCCATCTCTGGGTAGATCTTTGCCCATCATGGACTTGGGGCCGGCATTCTCATCGTGGCCCTGTGGAGCGTTTGGCTCGCAAGGGAAGGGCATTTTGCCGTCCATCATGGATTTGGGTGCGCAATTGTTCCTATGTCCTGCATCACCGTTCTGGCCCATAGGTGCGGGACCGGTAAGCTTTCCATCCATCATGGACTTGGGGCAGGAATTATCATTTGGTCCCATTGGGACATCAGGAGCTTTGCAGTCACATGGATCCAGGAGCTTGCCTGCTTCGCCCATAGGCTGCTGATTCTGTGAATTCATTTGCTGCTTTTCCGAGTCTGGCATTGAAAAGGCCGGCATTGCCAATAGGCATGCGGCCAGCAATGCCATCAAAAGCTTTGCGAATTTCATTTTACTAACTTCCACTCAAGACATGCTCGTGCCCTGATGGCTGAGCTGTCTTACAAACCCTGCATTAGGCGAACGATATAAAAGATTATAACCGAACGAACAACTATGAACCCAGATTTAAATCAGGATTAATGTCCAATTACGGTTCTAATTAAAAATTAAACGTTCCAAATAGTCCTATTTTTGAAAAATCCATCAATTATCCAGTAGAATATCTATGTCTGTCAGATTGAACGGATTTGGCTTTTCCTGCTTCATCCAGGAATGTCGCATCCCTGCATACACACGATATGTGAAATGTTGCGATGATCCCGTCTGCTCAGAGCGGGCAGTGGAAGAGAATAGAACGAGAAGATAGCGCTTCTGGACCGCCTGAAAAATACATATTATAAAAATAGTTTTAAATTCAATTTACATTGCTATGCGCCCATCTCGTGTCCTTCCACCAGTCTCCTTCCAGCAGAGTGGCATTGTAGCCCATGAGCTTGAGGCTGTAGAAGAGAGAGTAGGCCTGCGGCGTGCCGTAGACGATGACAGTTGAAGACGAATCCAAACGCCTCTCGAAGAGGTCCTTCAGTGTATCGGCATTCTTTATCAGTGAGCCGTCATAGATCTTATCCAAAGATAGGCAGATCGACTCATTGCCGAGCCTATTCTGGCCATAGTCTGAGAAGTCCCGCGCATCAAGGATTCGAACATCTGCCTGCCCAAGAATGCTCTCCAGGTTGTCGGGCGTGACAAGCAACCATGGCACCACATGGGCCGTGTAGTTGGAGGGCCGCAGAGATGAAGGGAGCGACGTCTTAGATTCTTCATCTGATGTGATCTCAACTCCCGCTTCTTGGGCCGCATCCAGGCCACCGTCAAGCAGGCTGAGATTCTTGTGCCCCAGATAAGAGAGCGCCCAGAAGACCATTGCTGCATCCTCGGCGTTGTCGCCGTATATGATGAGCCTGTCATTCTCCTTCACGCCAAGCCTGTTCAGCGCCGCCTCAGCAGATGCCGTGTCCAGGAGCCCGTCCTTTTGCAGATCTTTCCAGTAGAGATTTCTGGCCCCGGAAATATGGCCCGCAAGATAATTCTCAGTCGATCTCACATCAAGGAGTATCCGATTTCCATTGGTGATGATGGCTGAAGGGCTTGTGATGAGATCAGGCAGCGCATAGCCGTCTTTTGTCTCTGAATTGGCGGTGGCTGCTCCGCTGCTGCCTGCCTGGCCGTTTTGCTGGTCTGACGCCTGGCCGCCGTTCTGCTGAATTTTGAGCTGGGCCGCCTCATATGCCTCCTTCTTGGCGAGCCATCCATCCAGGTCAGTCCAGTCAGGGCAAGTGGGACAAAACTCTCCTGTCTCAGTTCCGGCCAGAGCCAAGGTCATCAGAACTCCAGAGAAAGATACAGAGAGCAAGCAGAGTATAATTGCTGTATATATCGTTTTTTTCAGCCGAATGAATCGGGAATTGCCGCAGCCCATAATTGAATTCACTTCCTTGATCAAGGTATCCTGCCACTATTTCAGGCTTACTGATAGACTGGCAAACTATATATACATCTATTTTGTTCATTGTAGTAATAAAAAGATCTATGATGTACTAAAAAATACATTAGATCTAAGCTTAAACTGGAGAGTGCAAAATTGAGAGGAACATCAATCCGAATGGAAAGGATATTCAATCGCAGAACAAAAAATACAGTCATCATTCCTATGGACCACGGGGTAACAGTAGGGCCTATCCAGGGCATAAAGAGCGTCAAGGCCATAGCAGATGCCGTGGCTTCAGGTGGAGCCGATGCCGCAGTGGTGCACAAGGGTGCAGCTGCTTTCGGCCACCGTGGCTATGGCCGTGACCTGGGGCTGATCATCCATCTATCCGCATCCACGGCTCTGGGGCCGGATCCAAACAACAAGGTGCTGGTGGCCACGGTCGAGGAGGCTTTAAAGATCGGAGCTGATGCCGTGAGCATTCACGTTAACGTCGGCGCTGAGGATGAGAGCAACATGCTCTTTACATTGGGCGAGATCTCGCGCCATTGTCAGGACTGGGGAATGCCGCTTTTAGCCATGATGTACCCCAGAGGAAAAAAGATCAAAGACGAATACTCGGCGGAGTATATCGCTCATGCGGCAAGAGTGGGTGCGGAGCTTGGTGCGGATATCGTTAAGACCAATTACACAGGAGACCCGGACAGCTTTGCCAGAGTTGTAGAGAGCTGCCCAATTCCTGTTGTCATCGCAGGTGGGCCGAGGGTGGACTCTGAGCTCGATCTGCTGAAAATGGTCGAAGGTGCGATATCGGCTGGAGCGCGGGGTGTAGCCATTGGCCGAAATGTCTTCCAGCATGAGAATCCTGCACTCATAACCCGGCGCATCTGCGGAGTGGTTCATAAGGGCCTTCATGCCAATGAGGCAATAGAGATCACCTCCGCAGAGTGATGAAGATCAACAGAGATAAAAAGGTACAGTCGCATTACCTGGATTGATGAACGCAGCACTGCTCCTTTGCCGGGCTCGCCTCCTCCTTTTCTTTTTTTCTTTGTTCGCCCTTTTTTGCCTGTCAGCGGTCTCTTCCGGACAGTCGGATGAAGTTGTACAGCAGGCTCCTCATCTATTGATCTCTTCGGTCTACGGCGATTTGGAGCAGGACCGACCTTCAAGCGTCTTCGTTGTAGTAAAGAACAATGCTTCCGTCTCAGAATCAGTCGCCAATTCTGTCTCAAAAGAGCAGGATGAGTTCGGATTGAATAAAGGAAATGCCCGCAGCATTACGGCTGAGCTTATCAGCCAGGATGACAGAATCCAAATCCTCTCAGGGCCCCAGGTGGCCGGTCTCCTGGCTGGGGGAGAGAACACGACCCTTCAGTTCATGGCTCTGGCGGAGGGGGTGCCGCTGGGAATCTATCCACAAGAGCTTCGCCTTAACTATTCCTGGCTCTCGGATGTGACTGTTTCTGAGGAGGATGGGACCATCGATTTTATTTTTAATTATATGGATGAGTCGATAGGTCTTCCTTTGCAGGTCAAGGTCATGATGGGGCCGAGGATAGAGCTGTCTGGACAGGAGGGCAGCGTTGCTTCTGGAGAGGATGCGTTATTAGTGATCACTCTGACCAACAGGGGAGACGAGACAGCCCGTGATCTCCAGGTGCAGGCTCGCCCCACTTCACCCTTTTTGATGGTCGAAAATGGCAATGAAAATATGAGCATTTCTCCAGGCGAAAGCATTGATCTCGGCTTTTCCATATTTACTGATGAAAACGCGACTGCCGGATACTATGCTCTTCCCTGCAGCATCACCTACCAGGACGAGCAGGATGGAGAGATAAGACGCGAGGAGGGTTCCGCCCTCGTTTATGTGAGTGATCGAGGATATTCTTCACGGCTTGATCTCTACGGCTTTTTGGGCCTTCTGGGTGCCGCGGAACTGGTTTGGTTCGTTCTTTTCCTTCTTCTGCTTCTTCTCCTTCTGGCTGGCGGCCTGTGGCTTAAGAGAAGGCTTCTTCGGAAAAGAAGATGGGTGAGATAATCAAACGCCGATAGGTTGACGCTGATATGTTGAGCAAGACGCTAGCCGGAGGTCAGGCGAATGAAACGCTCCTGAGCCTTCTCCAGTATCTCAGCTTCGCCTGGTATGACTCCATTGCGCATGAGCACTTTTCCGTTGACTATGGTCGTGTCCACGCCTCCTGTTATGCTGTAGACCAGATGGGAAATGATGTTTGTAGCAGGGCAGAACCAGGGCTTTTTCAGGTCGATTAAAGCCAGGTCGGCGAAGGCACCTGGGTGCAGGCCCAGGTTTAGCCGGAAAGCCCTCCAGGCGTTCTCCGTAGCCAGGCGCCAGACCTGTTCTGCGGTGAAGGCGGCGGGAGTGTGGTAGGCGTTCTTTTGGACGATGGCTGTGGTCTTCATCTCTTCAAAGAGGTTGAGGTTGTTGTTGCTGGATGCTCCGTCTGTTCCAAGGCATACGTTGACATCTGCCTTCATCATAGTGTTCAGGGGGGCGATGCCTGAGGTCAGCTTGAGGTTGCTCACAGTGCAGCTCACCACATTTGCCCTCTTTTCTGCCAGGAGGTAGCAGTCCTCAGGAGAGAGCCAGACGCAGTGCACTGCTGCAAGGCGCTCGTTTACCAGGCCCAAGCTGTCCAGGTATTCCACAGGGCTCTTTCCCTTAGACAAAAGAAAGCCGTCCACCTCCTCGCGTGTCTCTGAGAGGTGTATGTGGACCATGACGTCATGCCGGTCGGCGATCTCTTTGGCCTTTAGAAGCGTCTCCTCAGAGCAGGTGTAGGCGGCATGTGGGCCCACGGCAGGAGTGATCAAATCGTCACCTTTCCAGCGGCGGATGAAGGGCTCAACCTGAGAAAGCATCTCAGGCAACATATCAAAGACCACTCCTGAGACGAAGGCGCGAAGCCCCATCTCACGGGTTGCTTCGGCGGTGGCATCCGGATAGTAGTACATGTCGCTGTAGCAGGTGATTCCGTTGCGAATCTGCTCCAGGCAGCCCAGCTTCACCCCCCAGAAGACGTCCTCTTCGGTGATTTTCGCTTCAAGTGGCCAGATCTTTTCCTGCAGCCACGGCATCAGCTCCATGTCGTCTGCGTAGCCCCTCAAGAGCGTCATGGCCAGGTGAGTGTGGCCGTTGATGAGGCCAGGGATGGCCAGCTTTCCCCGCCCGTCGATCGGCTCGTCGTCGCTCTCATCCATAAGGTCGCGGCCTGCTTTCGCGATCTTGCCATCAACGATTAGGATATCCCGACCGGGCAGCAGCTCGCCGGACTGGATAATTGAGACGTCTTTGATCAGCATCAGGACAAAATTGAGGCGAACGTAAAAGAAATTATCGGGCCGGAGCGGCAGGGGCGCTGGCTGACGACGTTTCCACCACAGAGACACAGAGGGCACAGAGTACGCACAGAGGCGCGCGGGCGGGGCCTGGCTCGCAAATATCACCACAAGGATCACCAAGATCCCAAAGCACGCACAAATAACTGAGGTTAACCTGGTTCAAACCGGCCAGGACCTGAGCGTCTATCTGAGATCAGGTTCGCAGGCTCCGTATTCATCCATGTCAGACGTCTTTACTAAACCACAGAGGCGCAGAGGATGGAGGGCTGAGCCGTTGCTGCCTCTCAGAGGATCGTCAGGCTTAAGTTCTACCCGTTCAAATGGCATCGCGGGCTGAGGTAGCCAAGCGGCCTACGGCGCTGGTCTTGAGGTCACGCTCCCATCGGGAGGGCGGGACGGGCAAACCAGTGGTGCATCGCACCTCGTGAGTTCAAATCTCACCCTCAGCGCTTTCTTTAGCAAATTTTAGGATAAGCCAAAATGCTTTTAATTTTTTTTATCGTGATACACCGATGCATTTGCCCCATTATTGATGACTTGACCATTAAAATGATAATGTCAAGCTATTTTCTTTGTGATTCAATAACAAAATCCAATAGATCATCTATTTTGGATTCTAGATCTATGGTGTACGCAGTAATTTTTGCCTTCTTCTATTCAGACCAAGCGGATTTTATAGATAATTTCGCACTTAGATTTACCACTCTGGCGTTAGGTAATCCGTCTTTTGTCTCAGCAATTAACCTCCGCTGGAATTTCTCAATTTCTTGAATGGATTCTTTGATATTTTTTATTTTAAAATGAATACCCCGCAGCTTGCTGCGCGGGTGCGCCGCCGCCGTTTCGCATGAAAAACCTAAAAAAACGATTAACCGAACCCTCTTCTGCTATCGCTCTTCGTAACAACATAACCTGCCCGGACGATGTAGTCAATCATCTCTTTGATTGGCATCTCAATGG
>Ga0074195_1001381_pt1 | contig 34680 bp, 60 predicted proteins | sample EPASupsiteHSE623_FD_64525 | JGI IMG/M metagenome (GOLD analysis project Ga0074195, IMG submission 64525) | Bioremediated contaminated groundwater from EPA Superfund site, New Mexico - Sample HSE6-23 | ecosystem: Environmental > Aquatic > Deep subsurface > Groundwater > Contaminated ... | reverse complement strand
TCAATTTGTTGTTTTCTAGCTTCCTCAATTTCTGCTATTTCTTTCTCTTCTTGTGCTTTATAAATGCTCCTAGCTTTATTAGCCGCAGATTTTGACTTATCTTCCTTTTCCTCATTTCCATATCTTAAACCTAAATCTGCATTAGGTGGTACAACTTCAACAGTATCTTTTTGGACTTTCTCGTCACTATCTCTTTTTAAATCGGCAGGACTTCTATCCTTATATCTCTCTTGGTCTGCCGCTTGCTCATCAACTCTGCGAGATAATTCACGAGAATTTTCATACATCTCCCAAGCTTTTTCTAAAGCAAAACCTGCCGCAACTAAAATTGCTCCAAATACTGTAGAAATTGCTAAACTTCTAAACGCTGCTTTTAGGACGGTTACTGCTCCTGTTACAGTATTAATAGCCGCAAATAATGTTCTAAATCCAACTACAGTAGAAGAAATTAAGCTCATTCCTGCTATTCTTGCTCCGATAAAAGCATTTTTAAATAGGTTTATTCCAACAGTACACGCAGTAAAAGCACTAATTAATCTAGTCCAAATAGTGCTTGCTAATGTACTTGTAGCTGTGTTTGCTCCCCATAATGCTGTTGTAAAATTAAGCACCATACTTACCATTCCCCTAGTAGTTAGGTAAATAATAATTAAGTCTAAATTTTGCGCCATAAACATTAAAGCTTTTCCTGCTAAAGTAATCGCAGTAGTAATAACATTAAAGTTATTATTTCCTCCTAAAGCATAGAACATTTTAGTTACTGTTCTCATTGAGACTACTAAAGATTCATAAATTACTTTTCCAAGTTGTATAACATAAGGAGAAATTGTGGAAATAACAACCTTAACAGTATCCCACATTTGAACAATAAAATCTCCAAACTTTTTAAAAGATTGAATTGTATCTTGGTTTACTATGGCTTTAGGTGTCATTTTTCCGCTTTCTGATTTTATATATTCAACAGTAAATAGGTACTTATCAGTAAAGTCTTTCAGTTCCTTCTTTGATTTCTCAAATAAGGCTGTAAAACCCATTCCTGAGATACGCTCAAATCCATCTCTAAGGTTGGACATTAATCCATCCATAGTCCCTGCGTATGCTCTAGCCGCTAAGTCAAATCCTTTCATTCTATCTACTAAGTCTCCATAAAGCTTTCCTTGTTCTCGCAATGATTTCAAGGTCGCTGTTGTATATCCCAAAGTAGTAGCAAGGTAGTCAATACCTGGTCTTACTGCTCCTCCACCTAGTAGAGAACGAATTTCCTGAGTTACTTGCTGTGCAGGTAGCCCCATTGAGCGTACTGCGTTAGAAGCAATTACTGTAAAATCCATAATTTTATCAAGAGTTGACATCCCTTTTCCTGCTTCTGAGGTATCTTTGGCAAATGCCTTCATTCCTGGTGCTAAAGCAGTCATAAACACTTTAGACATCTCAGCAGTTGTCATAGAGGTAATAAGAGCCGCGTCTTTAATTTTCTCCATTAATTGTCCAGAAATAGCTAATCCTTGATTAAATGTAGTAGCCTTTCCTTCAATTGTAGTCATTGAAGTTAAAATTCCTGCCATTCCTAGTCCAGTTTGCTCAATTTCTGCGGAAAATTTCAAACCTGGACTTATTAGGGAAGATAGTGAGTTAGCAAGAAACTCCATAAATGCACGTATAATATAAGTATTAATTGCAAACTGTTTAAAAGTTCCTAATAAGGTATTAGCATGTCTGTTTGCATTTTGAGTAGCACTTCCAAACCCACCCATCTCTCTAATACCTTCTCTAATACTTTCCGAGATTCCTCTCCCATTTAATCTAATAGAATCTGCTAATCTTTGAGTTTGTTGTGCAATAGAAGAGTTAATTTGATTTAAAGCATCTCTAGTCATATTTCCTTGACGAGTAATTTGTGTACGAACATTAACCATCTTACTTGCAAGTCTATCCATTTGAGTTCCAATAGAACCTAGGGAACTATTAATTTGGGCAGACTGCATAGCAATATCACTTCTTAGTCCTTTAAATCCTGCATTAATAGCACTTGTAGAACCAGAGACTCTACGTGCAACATCAGCTAAAGTAGTTGGAAGTCTTCCAACACTTCCTTGCATAGCAGAAATTGAGGAAGTAACCCCTGATTGGGCAGAAGCAAAAGCACTAGTTAGTCCTCCAATTGCCGAAATAACTCTAGTTGTATCTGCTGTCATTTGTGCAGAAGAGGCTGTCATTGCTTTAGCCATAGCACTAAATGATGTTCCCATCATTGTAGTTTGTGCTTGTATTTGTCTTTCCATTCCGCTAACAGAACTACTAAATCCTTGTAAAATACTACTTGCTTGATTCAAACTAGTTCTTAAACCACTTATATCTGCTCGGAGTTCTACTAATAATTCTCCGTCATTAATATTCATAAATTCACCACCTATATATTTATATAAAAAAAGGAAGAGGGTATCGTGTAGTTATCTCTTCCACGACATTGCTTCTTCCAACGTTAATTTTTCTGCTTTTTGTTTCGGTTTTGCATTATTCTCTTCATCAGGTGTATTCGCTCTATTATGAGCATCTAATAGGGCAAATAACTTTATAGGAGTACATCTCCAAAAAACAGATTCAGTCATATTTAGGACTACTGTTCCAACATAATAGAACCAAGTCCAATCCCATCCCCCATTATCATCTTTTTTAATGTTGGGGGTTTTTAGTTTTTTCCCTCAGAACCACTCTCTACTTCTGGTAAAGCAGTATTAATTGCTTTTCCTAATGCTTCTGCTACTTGTTGTAAGTCACCTAATCCAATAATACTTCCAACTTGTTTAGGAGTTAAAGTTTCTTCTTCATGTACTAATCCTGCCCAAAGTATGGCAATAATAGCTTTAATTTTTCCGCCTTCCAATGCTTTCATAGCATCTTCAATGCTTCCAAACTGATCCTCTAATTCCGCAAATGCGTTTAAATCATATACTAGAGTACGTGTCTTATCTAATACAATTTTAACTTTCTCTGGTTTAACTTTTTTTAAATTTGAAGCCATAAATATTTTCAAACCTCCGTAGTTTTATTTTTTAGTCAATACTATTATACCAGTATTTTGAGTAAAATGCAACAAAAAAATTGAGGGAAAATAAATTCCCTCAACTTAATTAGACAATTGCGGTTCTAGTCTCATTCAACACAATATCGAACCAAGAACTATTTGAAACACAAGGTAATGCAATACCTTTCATTTTTACAGTTCCAAAGTTACCATTGGCATCATTAATTTCAATGTCAGGAAGGTCTGTTGCTTTGCACTTGTAAAGTACAACGTGAGCATCCCCAATTCCTTCTCCTGCATATGTCCAACGTCCTTCTAATTTGAAGTAAGGAGGTGCAGTATCAGTACCTTTTAGACTATAAGTTGTAGTTTGGTCAGGTGTTACTCCTGTTGAAGTATAAGAACCTCCCATCATAACTTTTAGTGCTTGTAAAGAAAGTAACGCAAATTCTACATTAATCTCAACTTCTGTAGTACGTTGATAAACGTCTAAGAGTTGGCTGTCACCATGCAATTTTTTAGTCTCTGTTTTAGGACTAACTTGCAATTTAGTTGAACCATTTAGGTTAACCGAAGTAGAATAAGTTGGTGCAGTAGTAGAGTCAGTTAGTAACTGAGCAATAGCCACATCATCCAATTCCATTAATTTAATAGCAGTATCTTGTAAAGCCATTTAAGTTTTCCCCCTTTAATTTAATTAATTTAAACTTATGAAGATGAATTTTAGGAACAAAATTTAGTAATCCCTGCAAGTAAGCACTACAATATTAAACGCAAATTCGTGTCTATTATTTTCATCCTTACTTAAATAAAATGGAGGTTGCATTGCTCTAACAATCATATGTCTTCCACTTGGAGGTACTACCTTGCTTTTTTGTTCCCCATCATCCAATAAATTAAAAATATCATTTATTTTTTTATACCCACTTATAAATGATACATCTCTTATGAGAATTTGAAAAGTGGGTTTAATATCTTTTATTCGCAGTTCCATTGCATATCCACCTGTAGGGAAGATTGTTACTAAGTTATTAGGTTTATCTCTTTTCTCCCCTAAGTACATATCTTCCCCCAAAGTTGCAATACCCTTACTCTGGAGGAACTCCCCAATATCATCTATTAACATTGCAAGTCCTCCTTAGAAATTTCTTGAATTTTTAACTCCAGATTTTGGAGTAAAAGTAACTCCACCACTTAGTGTGACTTTTCCTAGCCCATTATTTCCAATAGCCTTAGATATTCTGGTTTTATATCCAGTTCTTTGCTCTTTATAAGGAGTCTCTAGGAATTTCCATGTACCTTGTGGGTGGGAAGTAGGTCTTTCATGTTGAATAATAGCATAGTTGAAGTTCTTTTGTTGTGATCCTGCATCAGTTCTACGAGTATCAAATCCAACAACGAATCGTCTCACATCAGAACTAATATGTCTAGCTTCTGCAAATCCAGATTGCTCTAACATACCTCCTGTATGAACTACTTTTCCATCACTTTTTCTAATCTCATCTTTTCCTTTTGGTGCAAGAGTTTTTGCTCTTCCCAAAAGTTCTTTTGCACAACTTTCTAATTCTCTATCAACTGCACTTCTAATTTGACTCATTAAATCTTCAACATTCATAATTACTCACTCGCCATTCTTGACTTCTTAGTTACGGAAAGTCTGGTTAATAGAAATGGAGTTTCAATTTTTTTATCTAGTCCCATTATGATATATCTATCATATTCATTGTACTCATTTAAAACATCAATAGCATCCCCCACATTAATTCTCAATCCTTTATCATGGACTTCTTTAAAAACTAGTTTAATAGTTCCATCCTGTCTATTAGTTGATTGTGGGTCTTTTCTATCCAAATCTTTCCCTTTATCTGCTTCTGCAACAAGAAGTCCATAAACAGTAAAAGCGTTAGCTTCATCAAAAAGCAGATTAATTTCTCCATAACGATTAGTAACATTACTACTTTGCAATAGAGGAACATATTTTAAAGTCCCAAGTTCTGCATACATTTCTGAAATACCCTGAGAAAGGTAATCTATATCACTTTGTAACATTATGTCCTCCTTATGCTAAAGTAGTAAAATCTTCACTAGTATAATAAACTCCACTTAATGCTCTATAAACAAGAGTTAAATAGTAAGTTGTATTCGCTGTTAAATTAATCACTCTGTATTTTGTTCTCTTAACATCTGTAAGAGTAATTCTCTGTTCCGCTTTTCCATAATCCACTATAGGGTCAGAATACTCATCATAGATGGGTACTTTGCTAATTAAAACATCATATAAAACGAATGTCCCTTTGGCAATGTCATAAGCTATCCAATCAAGGTTAACAGAGTTTTGGGTAATACCACTAACAGTTATCCCAGTTGTAATTGATTTAGCAAGGTTATAATTTCTCATACTTCCTTCCCTGCTTCTTAGTGTAACATCAGCCACACTTATAGAAGGTAGTGCTTTATCAATTTCAAGTTGAATCTGAGCAACAAGTTTAAAATAGTGGTCAAATCTTTTAGACTTTACTAACTTTGTAAACTCAGTTTCTAAATCATAGTTTGGAGCAGTAGCCATTGCTAATCTCCAGTATACTTCCTTCTTAGCTAAGAGAATTAAAAATCCCTCATCTTTAGAAGGTACATCTTCTACTGCGGAATATTCCATTTCCTTTACTACTTGCTTAAAAATATTATCAACATCTGCAATAATAGCAATATAGGAAGGGTCAGCTTCCATCTGTGGAGTGTAAATACTACTTTTTAGAAATGTGCTTAAATCAGCTAAAATTGCCAAAGTAAATCACTCCTTATAAAACGTCTAATGCTCCTCTTTCTTGAAGCATTTCTTTAATATGCTCTGGAACTGTTCTTTCCTCTCCTGCAACAAAGTCATACCATTTATCCCCGATATATTGTCTAAAAGAAACTTTAAGTTTAATTTTGACTTTCTTCTCGGTTGCTACAGGTTCAATAACTAATACTTCCGCTTTTTCCTCTACTACTACAGTGGCAACTTCTACATTAGCACTTGCTTTATCATTTTTAGCCATTTTATTTTCTCCCCTTACTTTATTATTATAAAAAAAGGTTGAAGGCAAGAATATTACCCTCAACCTTTAAGGTTATTATTTATTAGGCAGTTTCAATTACAACTGCTCTATCAGCACTAAGAATACCTGTTCCCCAGATAGCGTACCATCCAAGTTGGTGTTCTCTTCCGAAGTCAGTTACTCCATTATCACGCAATTCAACTGGAAGTCCAACTGCATAACCGAAATAATCTTCTCCCATTACAATTGCTTGGTAAATATCAGCACCAGTAGCACCAGTTCCATCAAGAGCCGCTTTATATGCTAAATCAGTAGTAGCACAAGCACCATTTGACATTAATGTTGTTTCAATGAAACGAACATCATCAATACGTCCAATTTCTCCTGTGAATAATTGCTCTGGAGCACCATATTTACTAGCTTCAATCCATGCACTATCATCACGCAAAGTTCTACTTTGGTGAGGGTGAACCATACAAATGTAGTAGTTTCCTCCGAATTTAGGCGCATTAGCAGTAGCAAGAATTTCAACAGCATCTTTAATTGTAGCAACGCTAAGTTCATTAGCACCTACTGCAACTGTTCCTCTTGAAGAAACTTTAGCCGCCCCTGTTTTACGTCCATAAATTACAGAAGTTCCAACTCCACCAGTAAGAGCAGTATCACGAAGTTCGCAATCCAACACTAGAGCCATATCTCTTCCTAAAAGAGTAACAGCATCCGCCATAACATCAGTAAAACTAACACGAAGTGCTAATTCTGTTACTGCAACAGCGTTTCCGCGCTCTCCAATAGTAATAGACTTCATTGTGCTTGACAATGCTTGTGTTCCCATACGAACACCCTCTGTTAACGCTCCACCTTTAGTTAGGTTGTTGTAAGTCATCATTTGAATAGTAAGACCTGGTTGAGTTCCTAACTCAGTTTTTACTTTAGCAAACTGAATGAACTTCATAATAGGCATTGCATAAAATTCAATTTCCTTACTATAAACAGCACGTACATGGTTAGTTAATTGTACACTATCTCCACCTGCTAAACCAGTAGCAGTCGAAACTACGGTATTAATTAAATTTGACATCTATTCATCTCCCTTAATAATTTATTATTTCATTCCCATTCGGGCTTTCATTTCCTGCCACGCTTTACGTCCCTCTGCTGTCTTAACATCGAGAGTCATAATATCCTCTGGTTTTACATCTTTAAACGTATTTTCATTTATTGTAGAAAGATTAACCTTTGGCAAAGTAGATTTTGTTTGGGCAGAAGTATCTACTTTTTTATCTGCAAATTTAGCAGAAACTTTCTCAAAAATTGCTTTGGCTTTCTCAATAGAAGCATCAATATCAGCTTCGGTATTACCTGTAACTAAATCAACTACGCTTTCATCAAGGTCTTTAATCTTCTCCGCTTTATAAGCACATAGTTTAATTTCTGCAACTTCTGATTCCTTATCACCTAATAGTTTTAAGGCTTCATCTAATTTGGTTTGTAATTCTTTAACTAATTTATCAGACACTTTTTGTTCTGCCCCTTTCTCATCTAATTTAGAAATTTTTGCTTCAAGTTCAGATATTTTAGTATCCTTTTCTTTGATCGCATCTTCTTTTTCAGAAATCGAAAGGAGATTAGCACTAAGTTTATCACTAAGTTTAACAACTTCTGCTTTTAACTTTTCAATTTGAGGGTAAAGTTTATTCTTCTCATCTGCACGAGCCTTTGCTAAATCCTCATGATCAAAAAGTTTTCCATCATTAGTAGTGTTTCCTGTCGTTTCTAATGTTTTGTCTTTTTCTAAGTTCTCATCCACAATTACATCATCCATTTATTTTTATCCTCCTGTGTGGGTAATTAAATTACTTACTCCATCCGTCTTTTACCACTTTAGTAGTAGGTAGGAATGGTGCTTTGCTTTGTTTAGCATACTTATTAGTCCCAGTATTGTCTTTTAGCCCCATTGCAGTTTTCATATCTGCTAATGTACTATTACCAGTTCCATGAAATAAATCCTTTTCAGCCATTTAATTTTCCTCCTTAATTTTAGTCACTTGTTAGAAAATTGATTAATATGACTTAAAAAATCATAATTAATTTACTACTCGTTATCTATTGTAAATCAAAATACCATTTCTAACAAGTGACTTTACCGAAAAACTTTTAATTTTTTTAATCTTTTTTACCAGGGTTTTTATTAGTTAAACCAGAATTCACTTTAATGTCCTTTCCTTCTTTGTTAGTTCCTACTGGTTTACTTTTATCTTCCGATTTTGGGGTTTCCCCTGTGGTAGGAAGAATTGGGGCAGGGTTGTCAATAATAACTTCCCCACTCTCAGGACTTACTAATTTCTGTCCTGCTCCAACCATAACTGGTGTTAATCCAGAAATCATTGGGTATTGTTTACGTTCTTCGTCAATTTTAGTAATAGTCTCTTGAATATTGTCCTTCTTCAATCGTTTAAGAGCATCTTCTCTTGTTACTAATCCAAGTTTAAATTCTTGTTGAAGTTGTTCTAATTCCATTACTAAATCTTTAGGAAGAATTTCTCCAAATACTACATCATGCTTATAGAATTTCATAGTTTTAACTCCATCTGGAATTGAAATTAAACCTTCAATTAATCCTATCTTGATTATAATGGAATTAATTCTTTTAATTGCTTCCTCTGTAATCATTCGCTTACTATTTATAATATCGAGTAAAGGCATAAAAGCAATTTGTAAGGCTATTCCACTTAAATTGCTAGGAACTTTTCCTCCACCTAATGCAAACTCTGGTATTCCTCCAACTTCGTGCATTGAAGTTTTAATATCACTTTTGTAATTTTGAGCCGCTTGAAGATCACTGTCTAATTCTAAGTTATAAACTTTAGCATCTTTAGGTAATCCTCCCCAAATTTTATTTGCTCCTTTTTCTAACTGGCTAACTCTAGCACCACTAACAATAGTAAGAGGGGCAGAGTGGTATTCAAGAATCTCAGAAATATCTGCACTCTTTAAGTTTAACTCAGTATTTAAAGGAATAATATCATCTAAGTCAGATAGACCAAAATGTCTTCCTGCTAATTGTAGGTTCTTAACATGAACTATTGGTATTACTCCGTATGGGTTAGGGTAGCTATCTTTTAACTCTTTTCCTTCCCATACTTCAATAAGACTACTAGTATATTTATACTTCATAATTTTATACTTATTTGCATTTGTTAATCCAAACACTGTTGGTTGTTGTTTAATTGGAAACATAACAGTACAACTTTCCATTGCATTTGTATCATATCCATCTTTAAAAGTTGGAAAACAAATACTAGAAGGTACAAGAAATAATCTAGTTCTGCCCTTTTCATACATATCAAATGGGTCTTCAAAATCAGGGTTTAATGATCCATCTTCATTATATTTTGGTTCAAAATGGACATGAATATAGGCATCACCTGTTACAGATTTTAATTGTCCAATCTCTTGTAGAAACATGTCTCTTTTATTATCTTCCCAAATATCATTTAGATATGGAAGTACCACATCTTCTACACTTTCATCAAACTTAAAAGATATTCCTCCATTAAACTCTGCTGACACAAATTTATTTACAAATCTTCTGCACCAGTTTTGTGTTACTTCTGGTTTATCAGAAGCATCTATTTGCTCCCAATGGAAACCATCATAGAAACTCCAATTCAACATATATTTTCTAATACGCTGAACATCTTCCGCGTTTAACATTTCCTCAAATGCAATTAAGTTTGGGTTTACTACACTGTATCCTGTACTAAAATTTGCAAACATTCCTCTTGTAATAGCCATTAAATCACTCTCCTTATCTTCTTCTTGCGGTTACTCTGTTTCTTGAATTATAAAAACTACTAGAATTTTTCATTAAGAAAGGGTTATCTAGTTCAGTAGTAGGCTTTGAAACTCCCTCTCCCTTTGCCGCCCAACACATTAATCCTGCACTATCTGGGTAATCATCATGCGCTCCACGTACATCAGGGTGTCTACAAACCATATTTTGTCCAGAATACTCTTTAGTTAAGTTAAGCATCTGCTCTACAAATCTTTGGTATTCAATAGTGCTTTTAGTATCCTCATTTGCAGGGTAGTGGAATCTTCCTTGTTTAATTTGACTGTCAAAGTGCTTATACATTTCAGACTTAGCAGAAGTTGAAAATACATAAGGAATAACTTCTGCATCTGTTGCTACCATTAATCTATCAGCCATTGGACTTCCTACTCCTGTGGCATCTACAACAATTCTCTTAACATCAAAGTTAGAAAGGTAGCTAATAATCTGGTGGAACTGATCTTCCCAGTTATCTCCTTGAATCTCTAGCCAATCCTTAACACAAACATCATAAACAATATAATCAGGTACATTAGGGTCATTAGAAACCTGTGCTATAACAGGGTTATCCCAATCAACTTCTCCTATTGTAACAATAGTGCTATCTGATTTTTTGCCCAAATCTATTCCTGCTACATGAGGTTTAGATTTATCAAAAATAGTTCTTCCAATTTCATGGCAAGCAAGTCTCTCTAGTCTATCAACATCAACAAACATACCACGTTCAAATAACCATTTAAGGTTATAGGACATCTGGAACTCATCACTATCTGCTCCAAGTCTGCGCTTTTCCCCTTCAATGTATTTAGCATAATTAGGGTTATACTTGCTTACTGTTTCATAATTATACTGAAAATGGTTTCTTTTTCTTGTTCCTGCTTCATGGTCTTTCATATTTCTCTCGATTGCTTCAAAGAAAAATCCTTTTTGAGTTGTTGGTGTCCCAATTAGAATTTTTGTGGCATTGTAGAAAGCACCCATTGGAGAAATAGATTTTAAATATTTAAAGTTACTTACATCTTGTGCTTCATCTATAATAATTAAATGGTACGATTTTCCCTCAATATTACTTCCCTCGGAAGCTGACATACAAGTAATTACAGAAGATACATTAATATTAGCTAAACGTATTACTACGTTCTGTCCATTATTAGTATCAAATACTGCGTTAATATCAGGGTCATTAAATATCTCGTCTGCACTGTCTGTTGCCATATACTGTTTAATACGAACGAAAGAAATTTGCGCTTGATGAAGGGCAGGAGCAAATATACCAATCATTAGTCCTGTACGATAAGGCATTAATCTCTTATCATTTAAGAACATAGGCATATTAGCTAAAATTGGGAGAATTATAGACATTCCCCCTGCAATAATAGAAACAGTTTCAGACTTACCTGACTGTCTACTAAATAGTGCAGAAATTTCTTCCCCATCATTTTCTAACATACTTCTTATAATTCTTTTTGCGAATTGTGCTTGATAAGGAAAGAAACTTTTTCCTGTATTACCATAAGCATACGCTTCACAAAATGCAAAGATTTTGTCTACTAATTCTGCGGTAGTTATCATTATTTCACCTCTTTATAAACATAAAAAAACGTAGGCATATATAGCCTACGCTTATTTTATCATTATTTTTATGTTATTGTGAAGTGGGGTAAGAAAAAAAAGAGTGGATTTCTCCACTCCATAAAATTATAATGTAATTTTTTCAATATCGTCAAGTTGTCCCTTGCCTTCAATTACATTACGAATCGCTCCTAAGATTGACTCGGAATATCCTTGAAAATAAATTACATCTTTACGTTTTTGAGAAGCTAGGGTATGTCCATAAGGTTGTAACTGCCAAATGATTAACTTAGCCCCAGCTACTTTTTTATTACTTATCCATTTTTTCTCTAAGTTATCCGCAGACTCACCATCTGTAATAAGAATTACATATTTCTGATCTGTGTAATGTTGCATAATCTGCTCAAAATAAGTCCCATATCCAACATTTAAACTAGCAATTTCTTTAGCAAGTGTAAAGACTTCATCGGTCATAACTCGTACTGGTTTCATTGTGTCTGCTACTGCATAAGCAGAAGAACCTTCGATTCCAAGAATACACATTGCTCCAAATGTTGAAGCTACAGTTTTACAAGTTAAAGATGGTGTTAATGCACTATTCATTGAACTAGATGTGTCTACTGCTACTAATGTTCTAGTACCTTCTAGTACATCAAAGTTTCCTTTAACTCCTGCGGTTATTAATCTCTCAATAGCACGTTGCCAATCTCTAACAGAAGTCATATCCCTTGCAGTAATAAGTCTGAAAGGTAACATACGAGACTTTTTATATGCTTCAACGTCCATCAACTTAGCTGAAACCATATCAACAACATGTTTTGGAACTTTCCCATCATAAACACGTTCAATAGTAACTAAGTTTGACACAGTAGCCATAAAAGCTAACTTAGGAATGAAGAACTCAAAAACTTTTCTCTTTTGGTCTGCATCTAAGTTTCCAAAAGTATGTTTTAATTCCTCCATTTGTAATCCATGAACAGTAATAGTGGAAAGAACTAATTGGTTTACCATTCCACTATTTAATGCACTAATAACAGTTTGTAATGCTTCTGCTCTTGGTAACATTCCACAATCAGTTTTCCCTGTAGTGATATAAGAGAATATTTCTTGTACTTCACTATCACAAGGTACTGGTCTAGTAGCTTTTAATACTTCCGCAAGTTTTCCACCATAACGGCAAGCATGGTATTCTGTCATAAAGTGATTCAGCCACATGTTTACTGTTTTCTTTACAGAACGTCCCAATCCTTCACGAATCCCTGCTTTGCGACAAATGTTAACAAAGTCATTTAAGTCTTTAGGGTTCTTAATAATTTGTGGGAACACAGCCTTAAACAAAGTTTTATCTGTTAGTGTGGAAAGATAAACTAATGCAATATTTGGTTGTAATTTCATTCCAACTGTGTTACGTGCGTATACTGCCGCTTTAGCTAGGAAATCAGGGCATTTTTTAAGAGCATTTGTATAAACGTCCTTAGTACGTTGAATAACTTCTTTTTCGTCTTGATAGAAATTTCCTTGAATTAATCCCAAACAAAGCATATTTACGATGGACTCTTTAAGTTCCATATCATAAACTACTCCACCCTCAAATCCTACTACTGGTCTTGACTTAGGGTTTGCACTTACAAATGTTTTTACTGTCATAATAATCTCTCCTTTAATTTTAAATTTGGATAAATAAAAGCCAAGTGGTTAGTGATGTACGCTTCACTTTCACACTCGGCTTATAAAATAAAAATGGGGAAGATTTAAGAAGTCAACTTGTCTCGGTAACGACTTAGATACTCTATCCGTTATCAAGAATAATTGTTGTCCCGAAGGACGTTTAAATAACTCAGGAATCTCACACTCAAAATTGGTAAACTGTCTTCTTATTAATGTTTGATGTAGACTTCTAAGCACCCCATATTTAGTTTTAATTAGCTGAGGAAAAAGTGTAAGATAACGTTTCATTTTCCTAGATGTAATCTTACGAGCACCTCAATTAAATTGGTTTGAGACTATACTTAACGTCACAGTCCCATAAGTGACGACATTAATATGTAATGAGGAAAAAGGTGTAAGACTAAATGTGTAACTAATTCAAATAATTTGTTGATGTAATCTTACAAGCACCTCATAATTAATATCCTGTAGTGGGGTCGCATGTCCCACATCTCCTACAATCCTCCCGACATTTACTAGTATCATTCGGGATTTGGGTGATAGCCGCGTGTTCTATCCTCACAGGGTATGTAATAGGGAAATAATGAAAAGTTTATTTTCGCGTTTTACCAGTTAAACTATCCTGCGTGTTTACGCAAGAGTGAGATTCGAACTCACAAATCGTCATTAGAAGTGATGTAAACTTTTCTAGCACCCCATATGTAAAGAGGAAATAATGAAAGATAACTTTAGGTTGGATTCGAACCAACGTCCTCCGAGAAGCATATCTCGGTGTTCTACCTCTGAACTACTCTTTATAATGGCAAAAGATGTAATCTTTCTAGCACCTCTTATGTAGTTGTGAGGGGATGGAGAAGGTTTTCACTTCTCGTTTCCCCTCTGTCCGACAACAAACTAACACAAATCAATAAAGGAGGTTTAGCTTGGAGGTACTAAAGTTATAACAACTTTGCAGTTCCTCTTTACATTTATTATTATAGCACTACCTAGTATCAAAGTCAACAACTATTTTTGCATAGTTGCATAAATTTTTCCTAGTAATTTAGTACATGCTCCATTAATAGACTTCTTGTTAATACCTTTATTGTATAAAATCTCTAATACATCACTTTCTTCCTTCTCCAAATCTTTCCATAAAGCAGGAATTAAGTTTTTCATATCTTGCATTTCCCCTGTATAGATATTTGCTTCTTTTAACTGGGCAATCATTTTATTAATTCTTCCCTCTGTTACATACGTTTCAGCAAATAATTGACATACTTCTCTTTCCGCCATCTTTTCAGCGGAGATTGGCACTGGTACAGACTTAGCTTCCGCAAATCTTTCACTTACCATTTTAGCAAATAAAGGTCTTCCGTTACGATCATAATGTCCATATGCTTTAATTACAATTCCCTCTCCTGTATCTTGTTCTACTGTAAGATTAGATTTTCCAATTAAAGAAAGGAATAATTCATAATCAGGTTTTCCTCGATACAAAAATGGGGTTGTTACTAAACCAAGTCTAATACAAATTGCTTCTAATTCATCATAATCTACTGGTTTATTATTAATAAAAATATCAAACACTCTAAAAGCATGAACGTCTTTATAGGTACATCCTTTAGCATATCCTGCTCCAAATACTTCCCCGAAGATAATTACTTCGCTACCTACAATTAATTCTGCTACAAACTCTGCAATAATTTTATCATGGTCGAGTGCTTCAAAAATAGGCATAAATTGACTAAAGTTATCATTAGTTCCATCGAGGGTTAAATTTCTGCTACCTAGAATTAATCCTTCTTTGGTTACTTTAATTCTAAAATTACTTCCATGAATCTTTTCAGTAACAACCACTTCTTTAGCATCCATAATCTCCTTACACTTTTCAATGCGAAGAATATCAGTATACTTTTTAAAATCTTGTATGTTTTCTTTTAAAATTGTCATGTTTATTTCCTCCAGTATGCTCTTATTAAATCTAAAAAATTAAATTTATTTCTACAATAATGACACTCTTGCACTATATTGCTTGAATGTTTTAGTAAGGGTTGAGGGAAGATTGCCACAAATCTTCCCAGTGTATCGTGAATTTGCTCACTTATCTTAACATCTTCCATAACTTTGTATAATGGTTTATTACAGTTTGGGCAGAAAAATAAATGTCCTTTAGGAATCATCTTACTACCCCCGATAATACTGCTAATGCGTGTGTTTTTACATCAGACCATAAATTATCACTATTATAAACTTCTTCAAATGTAAACCAATTATAAGGTAAATCATTCTCGGTAACAACATCAATATTTCTAGCAAGTTTGTTGACTCTTGTTACATATAAATAGTCTCGGTGAATGTGTTCATCAGTAATCTTCTCCAATTGAATAGCAAATGGAACTGGAACTGACACACAATTTGGGTGAATATTAAAAGATGGTAATGTAATCTCAATACCTGATTCCTCATTGGCTTCACGAATTGCTGTTTCCCAAGTTTCTTCTTCTCCCTCACAATGTCCACCTACAGGCATATACACTCCATATTTCTTGTGCATAATTAATAAAAGTTTATTATCCTTGCTTAAAATATAAGCACTCGCTACATTTTCTATCATTTACGCTTTCCTCCATTACTTTTAAAGACAAACCATTTACACTTAGATTTGTTTTGAGTCCTCCCTAATCTGCAAAGAGGATTTGTCTTTAATGTATTTACGCAATTTTTACAATCGCATTTTATTTTAGATAACATGACTTTCCCAATCACATTGTTCTGCTCCTTTATCTGGTCGCCATCTACTGAATCTAGGGTGTCTTAATGTTCCTAATTCCCTATCTGAAATCATATGCGCCTTAACTTCAAGTACAGTTCCAATTAATTTTTCTTTATTATTCTTAATATATTCAAGTTCTTCATCAGTAAACCCTTTAAGACTAACAACAGGAATTAATTCTCCGTTTTTATACACTCCACAAGTTATTGCTCCTATCCAACCATTAGCATAAGGTTTAGTAACAGGTGCATATTCATCTTGATCAGCTACAACTCTTGTTTCCTCTAATACAAAATCAGGGTCGTCATAGCATACCCAATAATCCCAAGTTGGAGACTTTCCATCAAAGAATTTAGTAGGTTCTTCATAATTCATTACTACTACATCACGATAGATACAGTCTTTCAGCTTCAAGAAATATTTACTTCTTTTCTGCTCATATCTAGCACCTAGGTCTTTAATTATTAGTCCTTCTTTTCCTTCTTCCCACATTTTTGCTAAAAGGTCTTTAAAGTTGGTTACTCTTTCATCAACAATATCTTTATACTCTGCATACGTGTCTGCCGTTGCAAAAACTCGTACTCGTCTAATATATGGGCAGTTGATTCCTTCAATGACTTTCCCCAAAAATAACTTCCGCTTCCACAAAGGCATAGCTTGGACATTAATTCCATTGTAATAAAGTATATCAAAGGCATTAAAAACAGCAAATCCTCTTTCCGCTTGATTCTGCAAAGCAGTATCAGGCAATGCTCCTGTAACCCCTTGAACATCTGAAAACGTAGACATTGTAATTTCTCCGTCAAGTATTGTTCCCATGAATCTCTTAGAGTTGAAGTCTCGCAAGTGCGGAAGACTGTCTGAGTTTTCTGAGTACCATCCTGACTTTTTACTAATTCTTCTGCTAAAAAATCTATTTCCATTGCTAGTAATAGACATTGTTGCTCTGTGTCCATCTAATTTCTCCTCCGCAATATGCCCTTTTAGAGGAATTTCCTCCCCTGCTTTTAACTCTTTTGCTGTCATTGGTTCTAGGAATCTTATTTGCCCGTTTTTAATAAACTCGTTGTAGTAATCATCATACTTCCAATCTTGAAACTTAGGGGAAGGGTCGTTTACTACAATCTCTCCTGTTTCATTGTCAACAATTTTTCCGTTATGAAGTATATACATTTATATCACTCCCATTTAAAAAGACCACAATGACATTCTCCAACGTTCCCTGTACTTTTTTTCTTAGTAGGTTCACAAGGGCAGATCATTTCTTTTGAATGTGCAAAAGGCGCAATACATGGACAGTAGGCTACCCCAAATTTTTCTTTCTTTAAATCAAGTCCATTAAAAGTCATTTCAGCATTTTCTTCTATAATCCCATATCCATTTTTAATTGCCCACTTTCTGTAGTTATCTCTGTTAATAGTCATTGTTCATTTCTCCTTTATAATAACATACTAAATACTGCCTGTCAATAATAAAAGAGGGGTTATTTCCCCTCTACAACACAATCAATTACAGTTTCCACACTATCAATAAAATCTTGATAAGTTCCAGAATTTTCAACAATGAAATCCCATTGACCATAATTATCTAAAGCAATCTCGCTATCATTTAATAACTGCTCTTTAGTTAATTTACTAATATGGTTAGGTCTTTCAACACGTAGAGCATATGCTTTAACTCCCTTTTGTTCTGCCCATTCTTTTAACATATCTACTTCATTTGGGTATCTGCAATCAGTAATAAAAATTACAAAATCATCCCTTCTAGTATTACTATAATGGTAACTTTCTAATTTGTTTACTGCTTTCTTAACCCAAATAAGAGGGTCAAAATACTTTCTTGCTCCATCCCCGATCATAATTAATCCAGATCGACCATTATCATCTTTTTCCCCATTCCATCCCATATCTTTAGCACTTTGTTTTACTGCATCCGCAAATGCTATTCTAACAGGAATTAGTTGAGGTTGAGTTGCTTCAATATAATCTGCTCCAATATTATGAAAAGTATCTTTTCCGCTTTCTGCTTTTCCACTAATAAGAAATATTTTCATTTACTATCTCCCATTTTTATAAATTTTTCTTTTGCCATTTCTAATATTCCTAATATCGTTGGGTATTCAACAATTTCAGAATTGGCAGTTGTTTTTACTCTTAATTCATTAATTTTTCCTGTTCCGTTAGTATAATCAGAAGTATATACAATTGTAACAACTATATCCCTTTTCCCAATCATTTAATCCATACTCCTTGATTACTACTAGCATAATCTTGCCCATCTACTCTTAATTCCTCAATATATCTTCCATACTTAACAGAATCAAATACATCTAAACACCAGTGAGGAACTTCTTTTAAATCAAATCCAGTGAACAAAACAAATTTAATATCTCCACAAAAAAATAGTTTAAGGTCTAGTATTAAATCAAGTAATTCATCTTGATTATTTTGTAATGGTTCTCCACCTAATATTCTAATTTCCTTTACAAGTTTCCCTGCATCTTCAATTTTATCAATAAGATCACTAATGTAATCAATAGTTAATTCTTCCCCATAATTAAAATCCCATAATTCGGGATTATGACATCCCTTACAGTGAATACTACATCCACTAATATAAATCTCAAATGCTCTATCCTTCAACGTAAACTGAGTTCCTGCTATTTTCATGTTTCCTCCTGTTGCCTTATAAGGGAAAAGTAGGACTAATTAAGTCCTACTCCTTTATAGAACTGGCGATTTGGGTAATCGTGTTCTCTTCTTTTCTTGTGGAAATTCTTAGTATTAACTAGGAATCCAACAACCCTTGTGAAATTGTCTGTAATTTTTCCTTGACAAGTTGGACATTTATGGGCTTTTCCTACACTCATATGATCATTTTCACATCTTTGAATGTTGTAATTAATAGCTTGGTAAATTACTCCTGCTTTAATAGAGTATTCTATTAAGTCTATCATTTGTTGAACGTCTTCAATTCTAGTGTCTATATTTAAGTGACAAATAGCCCCTCCAGACATAAACGAATCAAACATTCCCTGTAGTTTAATACGATCAAGCAAATCTGCTTTAGTAATTAAAGGAATAAACTGGTTAGAATATACCTCATAATCATCTTGGTATCCTAATAGAATATCAGCTTGCGCTAACTTAATTGCGCTATTCTCAGCAGGAACTTGCTCACAATTATGTGGAGTACCAAATAAAGCTTCCATGCGGTCATTTCTATCATTGGCTGACATTAGAAGTTCTTTAACAATTTCTTGCCCTTCTTCTGTCAAAATATCTGCTCCCAAAAGGTTAACAGATTCATTAATTCCAGTTAATCCAACTGTGCTATACTGTTTTCTGGTGTCCATATAACCATGGGTGTATAATGGTAGGTTTCCATTTTCTACACGTTTCAAAATAATGAAGCGTTTAACATGGTTAATTTTAGCCACTAATTCAACTAACTCATCAAGCATTGCATAAAACTTTTTAATGTTTCCTTGCGCTCTTACTGCTAGTCTTGGTAAATTAACTGTAACTACTCCCAAACTCCCGATTTTAGTTCCACCTGCTCCAAACTGGTTGAAGTATTCCTTAGTGCTGTCAGAACGAAGTCTGCAACATGAGGACAAAGTAGAAGTTGCTCCACCATAAATGTTAATGAATCCAAACTCTAAGTTCTTTTGACTAATAAATTTAAGGAAGTCTTTATCAATAACTTCTCTATTTTCATCTACTGCCAAACAAGCAGTAGTAACAGGGAAAGTAACAGGTGTTCTACACAAAGTTTCATTCATTATATCAATGTATAACTCTTGTAACTTCTTAACAATCTCAATGTCAGGCTGACTTCCATCAGGAAAATAATACTCTGAACACCATTTAGCTAAGAAAACATCATCATAAATACTTATATTAGTAAATGGAGATTGAATTCCTCCCCTAAAAGGTTGGTTTACTGTAAAAATTGTGCTTTGAAGTTCCTGTTTAATTAAATACCATTTGAAATGTTCTGGTACATCTTCATACTCAGTAAGCAATTTCTTTGTGTAGTAACTATATACTAACAAGAAGTCTGCCAATCCTACTGCTCCTGCAATTGAATTAGAAGCATAATTAATGAATTGTTGAATCTGTCCATTAATTGAAATGAAATTCTTTGGTGCTTCTGATTTAATTTTCTTTACGAATGGCAACCCTTGGAACATTATATCAACACAGCTAAAATTAAAACAATAAGGTTTATTAAAAGCGTAAAAATCATTAATATAAATATCCTTATTGAATTGTGCTTCCATCATTTTATATGCTGTTTCTTCATCAAATAACTTCTTTCCATACTTATACAAAAGGAAGTAAGAATTTAACTTGTGTTGAGGTTTAGTTGATTCTACCTCAAAACTAATAACTGACATATCATCAACATTAGCGTTACTATCAATACTAACATCTGCGGTAGTTACTCCTTTTTTAGAAAAGAACTGGCGAGAAAAAGCCGCTAAATCAGTCTGCGCTCCAATTCCATCTAAATCCAACAACTCTTGTGCATGAGGTAATTTTTTTAATTTCTCGAACTTGTTCTCAAACTCCTGCGTATAACTTACATCTATAATCAAATATAAACCCTCCTAAATTTTAGACACCACTACTTCCAAATCCTGCTGTCCCTCGATTACTATCACTTAGTTCTGTTACTTCCTCAAAACTAGCTACAAATACTTCTCTTAACTTACCTTGCGCGATTCTATCTCCTTTACGAATATAAAATGTAGGGTAAGCTACTACTTCTCCATCAAACTTCGCACCAGTTTCCTTTTGAACATCTTCAATTGATACTTGATTACATTTTAAATCAAATACAAATGGAACACACTTTTCATCGGAGGACACAATACCATTTTCCTCCGTAAATAAATTAAAGGTCTGTGGAATTGAATTAGTTAGAATAACTTTTAACTCTCCGCGATAATTTTCATCAATTGTACCTGGTGTGTTAGCTACTCTTAAAGGTGTTTCTAAACTAATACCGCTTCTTGGTACTACCTCTACTTCAAATCCTGTTGGAATTTCAAATGCTAACCCTGTTCCTACTCCTACAGTAGCTTGTGGCTGAATTAAATGAAATTCATTAGACACTAAATCAAATGCCGCATCTCCTGCGCGAGTATATTTAGGTATTACTGCTGTTTCACTTAATTTTTTTACTTTAATTACATTCATATTTCATATCCCCTTTAATGTGATTGTTTTTATTATATATTAAAAATAGAAGATGGTCAATAGTTAGACCATCTTTGCATAAAATAAATTTAATCGGCTAATTTGTACTTCTGGTTCTGTATAACTTCCTTACCAATAAGAAAAGTGTCCAGAAAATCTTTTTTATTTGGGGCAATCCCACATCCTTTAGGCAACTCTGGACAATATCCATGTTTTAAACAATGTGCACCTAATTTATTTCCTAAAAACTCACTAACACTGGTTACTTCTGCTTTAGCTTGAAATGCAACATCACGAATTTCCCACTGTGCCCTAGTGCAACATCTACGATAACAAAACTGGTCTAGTCCTTCCCAATTCATAATTACATGAATTTTGGTGAAGGTAGCATTTGTTAAAGCATATCGTGCATCTTCTGGTTTAGCACCTGCTTTAACGAATCCAGTATACATTTGTTTAACAATATCTTGGAAGTCATGGTAAGACAGCCAAGTCTCAATAGTGTCTTCATAGGTATAATTATTACTAACTGGGTCAAAGGTTACTAAAGGAATCTTTGCAAGAACCCTAATGTCTACTAAAGCATCAGGGGTTACATACTTAAATCCATCCTCATTAACATAACGTTGACTACGTTGCACCTTATACACTCCCAATTCATGGCGAACAAACTCATGTGAAAATGCTCTTGAAACTTCTGAAATTTCAAATATAAAACGCATACCTCTTGTAGTAGTTCCATGTCCTGCTTCAATACAATGTTTAGCAACTACTGTTTCATTAAAATTCTTAGAATCGTAAGAAACAGAAGCGTGCCATCCTGCTAATTTTAGTTCTTTTTCAATCTCATTTTTATTAATTAAGACTATTTTTGCCATTTGTTCCCTCCGTAGTCTCCCCTTTAAGTCTAAAAACTTCTAATTGGTTTTTATCATCAGAGGAATAAATTACTTCAACATCTTCTTTTATTTGATTAACAATATACTTTGGAATCTGAACTTCCATTGTGTATCCGCCAAAATACTTAATAAATGATCCTAAAATAATTGTCAATCCAACGTTTGCATCTTTTAAATACTTAATCTCATCTTCTAAATGCTGATTACTCATTTGTGGTGAAGCATTAATAACTAAAAAGTTGATTAGGTATTTTAAACATACCATTGAGATTACCCCTGCAATTGCGTGGTTAATAGTAAATATAAGAGATAATCCAATCAACTTAATAATTAAATTTCCAATTAAAAATATTGCCAAAGTAATCCCAACAAGAGTTAGAGTGGCATAAAATATCATTTTTAAATTTTCCACTAAACTAGTTCCTCCCTAAAATATAAATCCTTCTTGGTTGAATACCCCATTCTTCACATTCTTGTTCTGAATTCATAAACAAGTCAATCTTATGTCCTTTAATTAATCCTCCAGTATCAGCCGCGATTGCTTCCCCATATCCCTCTACATATACTCTAGTTCCTAAAGGAATAACATTTGGGTCAACAGCAATAACTCCAACATAAGGCATGATCCCTGTAAAGGTTGCATTACCAGTATGGGTATACGCAGTTGCTACTACAGTAAAGGAACGAACTTCACCTCTACTAACTTGTTGGTCTAATCTCTCACGATATGTTAAAACAGGTTCTTCCACTACAGGTTGCACAACAACAGTCTCTTGTTCCACAACTCCTAGTCCTGTTTCATCATTTGAATTAGCCATTGGGTTATGCACTCCAAAGACAATCATCATAACAATGGCATAGGCTATGAGTTTTCTCAATTATATCCTCTCCTTAATCCCCAAATTCCTTTTTCAAGTCCTCAAATAATTTCTTGCGGTTGGCTTCATCTTTAATCCTTTTTTGTTCTGTTAATTGCTCTTGAACTTTTATTTTAGCTAGTCTTTCCTGTTCAGCTTCCTGTTTCACTTTATCTTTCCAATCATCTGATAGGAAATATTCTAAAGGAATCCTTAAATAATCATGGTCATCTGAACAGCAACTACAACGAGAACTCTCAATTGTTTCAATCTCTACAAAATTTCCTGCTATGTCAATACTATTAATACGTCCATATCTGGCAAAACTATCATACCCTAACAGGGATTGTTTAAATACAATAATTTCTTCTGCTCTATCTCTCATCCAATACAGAACATCTTGCGAATTTCTTATGTCCTCAATACTATACATATATTTACTCCTCCTACCATAAAGTGTGTTTGTGAAAGTGGGCTTCATTTTTCACAATGGTTCTTGGCATTTTATTTGCAATATCACTAGGCAAGGTATCCAGTTTCTTTTTAATTTCTGCTCCTGCATTAGCAACAGCCATATTAGAAACTGCTTGCATATCAATATTAGCAACAATCTCTTGGAAATGGTCTTCAATAATTTTATCCGCAACTCTTCTCGCTAGTTCTCTAATAATTTGTTCTACAGTAATATCATTATACTGCAACATAAAGTTATCAAAACTCATTGCTACCACTGTCTCCCTATTAAATTCATTTTGAAACTGGTGAGTTCTAAAAGGATGAACTTCTATCATCCCTTTGGAAGTCTCAGAGTAATATTTTCCATTAATTTCAACTGGCATATTATCCCTCCACATTAATAAAATAAAAAGGGGAGACTTGCTCCCCTAATTTTATCCTTCGTACTCGTTTCCGCAGATTTCGCAGTAGATGTTATCTGTGTCTTCCATAGCTTTAGTTTCCTTACCACAACAGAAGATTACATCATTTCTGAAATAGGCATTTTCCATTTCATTAACATCTCCATCATCCCCGACTAATGCTTGCTGAACTTCAATATACATGTCTAATAGTTCTTCATCGTCTCTATCATCAAGGTTGGACATTTCCGCATCTCCATCATAGTAGGTTTTAAGGAACTTTTTAATCGCACTAATTTTTAACTTTTTAGGGAATGTTGCACGAATTTTATCTTCAACTTTGTTTTCAGCTTCAATACGCTCGTCACTTGCTTCAAAATCATCTACAACAGAATCATCAGCATCAACTTCTACGTCCTCATCTACCTCGGTTTCTGCTTCAACAGGGGCATCCTCAGAATCATCATCTAATGGAATTTTCCCATCTGCAATAGCTTGTGCTAGAATAGTGATTAATTCTGGCTTTTTAGCTTTTACAGGGAACTCAATTTCATAACCTTCAAGGAACTCTCTCAATTCCCCAATTTTCATGTCTTTTAACTCATACTTATCCGCGATTGCATCTAAATCAACTGCATCTTCCACATCTTCGGAAGCTTCAAGGTCTAAATCATCAGCAACTGTGGCTTGTTTTTGTTTTTTAGCTTCTGGTGCTTTAGCTTCAACAACGTCAGGTTGCTTTGCATCCTTTGGGGCATCTAACATATCAGTAAGTTTCCCTTTCAAATCCAATGCAAAATCACTCATTGCGGTTAACTGGTCAATTGCTACTTTTAAATCTTTCTCGTTCATAATTATTCCTCCTAAAATTTCATGTTTTGTGTTTTGTTGTCGTTTGACTTGCTTTTAGTATAACAGATGCCACATTTGTTGTCAAGTTTTGTTATTTTTAAAGCAAGAAGGTGTTAAAACTTCAAAGTAATAGTCAACAATTTCCACTTTACTAACAATATTACTAATAAGTCCTCCCATTGAAGCAACTTGGGTAACAAACTGAAGGTATTCTTCATCCGTCATATTAATATTAGTGTATTTATAATTAATAATATCATTCAGCTTGAACTGGATCTCTCCTTTAGCCATTACTAACATACTTTTCAGTACGGAAAGATCATTCACATCATAATTGGAACATTTTTGCCCAAAATCAACTAGTTTTAAGTCTACTAATTCGTCAATATTTTTTATATCCATCTTATTTCCCCCTTATTGTGTCTGCGATTGCTACTAAAGCGCCCTCGCTATTTAGTGTTTCGTACCATGCACATCTATTTCCCTTACACTCAGGATTGTCATACTTTGCTAAGAGTAATATCGGACAAATCTTCATAAGGCTATCTCTCCTTTTTGTTTAATATAATATTAATTCCCCCAAAAAACGAGGTTAACAGCATATAAAACATACTCATAATCATACTTCCCATTATTGCGTGGTATAAAACAACAAATGGCAGTATTACTAGACAAAAAAAGGAAACAAAAATCATTAAGTTGTAAAGGATTTCCTCTAAAAACGCTCCATAGTCAATTAATTTTCTCAACATTTCACTCACTCCCTTGCTTTCACATTATACACATAAAATATAAAAAGGTCAAGGAAAATATTTTCCCCTAATAATATACTATTACTCGCACACGCACGTTATTTATATTATATATAATATATAAATATATATTTACTTTATATATATATTATATTATAATAAATGTACCACAAAAATTTATTCATCCTGTGTTTCTCGGAGAGTCAACAATTGTGTGTTGGTATACGCACAAGTTTTGGATACAAATAAAATCCCTCTCCGCTTACGCTTCAAGGGACTCCGCTTCGCTCCGCCGTTAAACTAATAACTCCAGATTTTATTCTTTATTTATTTGCCCATAAACCATCTCTGATAATTGTTCAACTCTTCTCTCCCATGTGATTCTCTCTTCCTCTGTTTGCATTTCATAGATAATCATAGCTGAATAATAAAATCTATCACCTAATGTGGTAGAATATTTAATATCTCTATAATTATTTTTAATTTTAGCTAAAAATGTTTCTACTTCTTTTTCCAAATCTTCATATCTAGTTCTATTTATTATTTTGCATTTTAACATTATTCCAATTTCCTCCTTTTGCATACTCTGTATATACATGAATTTTTATACACTGGCGAAAATACCACAGCTACAAGTTGCTTTCCACAATTAGGACAGTAATTATACTGTGGTTCTATTTGTTGATTGCATTTTATACATTTATCTGTATAATTATTCATCATCTTCCTCATCAAATATTTCAATATCAATCACGAATTTAGTTCCGCTAGAATCATATAAAAATAAAGTATACCCCTCTAAAGAATCCCAATATCCATAGTCACATTCAAAATACCACTCATCGGAAAATAGTCTTTCAAATCCATCATATTTATTTAACGAAGTGTCCCAATCTGCTTCTGATTCAATTTTCTCTAATAGGCGAATAGCTTTAAATAAATCGTCAGAAGGTTCACCATCTACTATAGGGAAGTGAAGTGTGAAGTCATGGTAATCATCAGCGTCCCCTTGCATTGTTTCCACAACAAGTTCATACATGTTTTTGTACACAGGGACTTCCACAGGACTTCCTTTTTTTAATTTAATCATTAATAATTCCTCCTTTAAAATAATGCCCAAAATATGAATTTGAAAATTAAACTCAAAATAATCAAAAATAATTTAAGCAAACAAAGTGCTAATCCAATTACAATTGGTACTACGATTAATAATGCCATAGCAATTAATATTAATTTTACTTTTCCTTCTACTCCAGAGTCCCACACTTCTTTTATTTCCATTTTTAATACTTCCGTAGTAAAAAATTCAGTAGTTTCAGAACCATCGGGAAGGATATACACGTCAACTTCACTAATTTCTTTATACGCTCTGCAATTAGGGCATCTATTTCCGTTGTATTGTATATTAGTTCTTTCTGTTTGAGTAAATTCTTTTCCGCAACTACACATATACGCTTGTCTTTTCATATTTATTTCCTCCTTAAATTAAAAGGAAGCTAATTAAAGCTTCCCAAAAATACTAGTCATTTCTTTATCAACCAGTTTCATCATTTCAGTTTTAATCTGTCTTGCTCTGCGAACAAAATATTGAACATCTACATCTGTCCATTCCCACTCTTTTCCGTTAACAACTACTTTACCCTCTGAATTTACATCAGCAGTTCCTTGAAAAATAGCCATAAATAATTCCTTGTGTTCCTTAGTATACTTCTTAGTTTTAGTCTTTTGCATTATACTACCTCCAATAATTCATAATAGTTTACCGAGTATGTTTTATTTACGAGTTCCCAACATTCCCTGCAACTGATACTATTATATCCTGTTTTCCCTGGACAGTCAATAAAAAAATTATGACACTCAGTTTTTTCTTCACTCATCCTAAAGTCACCAACCCTAAAATATATCCAAAAGCAAGTCCTCCATAAATAACTGCGTATCTCCACATATTACTTACTCCCCCTTATCCTATACTCTGCATATGCTCCAATAAGCAAACCACTTGCAAATGAAACTAGGGCAACATACATAACACTTGACCCTGTAAATGTAATAAACATAATTAATCCTCCTTTACATATTTATTTACTGCTTCAGAATTAAGACAACCGTCTCCACAAGGAGTTTCACAATAAGTACAACAAGTATTATTATTAGTTATCTTGCAAATATCAGTACACTTAAAGTCATTAAAATATCCACAGCTTGCTTCCCTTCCCATAATTAATAATCCTCCATTTCCCGATTTAATTTTTTTCTAAGTTGTTCTGCACAAGAATAACATAATTCTAATGATCAACAGCCAACTTCTATATCATACATATGCACTCTATCAATTACTTCACCACAATTATCACAATGGTCAAAGTAATCAGCATCCATTTTACTAACTCGAATCATTTCCTCACCTCAACATTTATTTAATAAATAATTAATAGTATTAAAGATAACATTATAATAAATGCCATAGTCACACTAATAATTCCCATTTGTTATCCCTCCTTCGCTTCGTTGGGCACATTGTAACATATGCTAACTTCTTCGTCAACACCAAAAATAAAGCTAGTCAAGCTTATTCACAGCACGACTAGCTATTTTAGTTGTTATTAGTTACTCCCACAATACCTACGAAATTTTAGCCAAATTAAATCACTAACCGAGGGTGAGAATGAGAATCGCTGAGAATGAAGGTGGGCGGGTCTATGTGGGGAGGACACAGGCGGAAGGGTATCAATGTATATTGGTTGCATACTATGTATATTCATACATAATTAATAATGTATATATACATTGTAATATACATTTATATCTTTATATTATTATATGCAGATCATGTGTATATATGACTATATGTATTGTACTATATTAGTAGGTGTATAGTGCAGGGTATACTATGGTATAGGGTATATGTATATATACGCTTGTAGGGCTTGCTAGGTAGGTTATATTTGATAATCAGCATAGAGAAAAGGGACTAGTTGTATAGTCCCTTAATTATATCTATCTATATACACTATGTACAGCAGGTGCAATATTCATATTGATTAAATCTATTACTTTAATATCCCCTAATTCCTTAATATCATTTCTTTGCATTTGCAAAAATCTTTTTAATCCTGTATTCTTACAAACTGAAAATAGAATTGAAGTTTTCATTTATTCATTCTCCTTTTATTATCTTAATCCGTTTTTACTTAATAGCATATAGTATATTTCTAAAGTGTATTTTCCTTTATTACTGTTTTTATTAATCCTTCTAGTTATAATTCTAGCACGTTCTAAACATTCTACTTTATTCATTTTATTCCCCTTTATGTTTGATTTGAGCAGGGTATAAGAGGGGAACGTGTCCCCTCCTTGCTTGTACAATTCTTACTTATATTTATAGACTACTGTATTACAGCGTGAATTATCTTGGTTGAATTTTTCCATCATAATGCAATTGTCTTTCTTCACTGGTGTATATATATATTTACATCCTTTTTGTCTTCCCTCTGTCCCGATTCTTTCCACTTTTTCATAGAAGGCTTGAAGAGGTATGCAATCATCTTTTCTGTTCTTTCTAGGCACTAAGCAGACATACTCCATATCGTCCACTGATTCGAAAATATCCTTAAATTCATATTCTTTAGTATCTGTTCCTTCTACTCTTAAAAGAGTCTGTCCTACACTTGGAACGCGAACAATGGCAACAGGCTTTTTAGCTTTATTGGATTTTTTTGTTTCTTTTGCAGGTGCTTCAATTACTTTTTCAATTACTGTTTGTGCTACTACTTCTTTGACTTCTAAAAGTCCCTCTAGTTTTTCAGTTGTTAATACGTTTGCATTTGTCATTTTAAAAATCCCCTTTTAGTGCAAGTTCGCTCTTGCTTGCGGTAAGGTTCATCCTTACACTCATTATGATAAACTAAGAGACAAGCAATGTCAAGCAAATATTTTAATTATTTTCGAAAAAAGTGTAATTATTTTTTTCTTCTATATAACACACAAAAATTATATTTAATTGTGTGAATATATGTATACAAGCAAAAGGAATAATATACATGAATAAATAGTGCATACTTATGCACAATATTTTGTTAACAATTATTAGGTGTATGTCCTAGAAACACGCTCATTCTCAACTGATTCTCATTATCATTGAGTATCATTCCCATTCTCATTCTCACTAATAATCATTCTCATTCTCACTAATAATCATTCTCATTCTCAGTCATTCTCAGTGGTTCTCAGTGATAATCATTCTCGAACCCACCAACCATTCATCATGCACTTGTGGCGCGCCAACCATACATATTATGCGTAGGTTAAGGCAGTTAATTAACCATCATAATACCATTTTTACATGCGTGAACCAACCATAATAGGCATAAAAAAAGAAGGCTTTCGCCCTCTATTGTCTAATTGTTGTAGCTACACCATCTTCAACTTTTGTGACAATTGTTTTTGCATTTAGAAAACCCATCATTTCTACTATTGTCATATTTGTGGTATAACCATTCTCCATTCTTTTTGGCATATCTTTTGCTTTTCCCGACCATAATACTCTAATCATTTTAATCCCATCCTTTTATATTTTTAATCCGAGGGAGGGCTTATATGCCCTCTACACTTCTTAGATATATTTCTTTATCATCTTCATCCATGAAGGATTCAAATTCCGCGATTTTTTCTTTCGCCTGACTCATTTCCAAGTCCATTCCTTCATACATAATATCATTGATTGTTCTAGCAAGATTGCTTGCCATATTACTTAAACAAAGGAGAGTATTTGGATGAAGAGAAGAATTTGGAAGAGAATCGGTGCGTGTGCTCATTTTCTTCATATAAATTTTAGTGGACAGCGCATCAGCTACTTCATACAGATCAACCACTTCTTTTAACTTTTTGTACTCGATCATTTGCATTGCTGATAATTTCATTTTAAATCCCATCCTTTTTTATTTTAGTGTAGGTCAATTCCCTACACTCATAGTATATAATGCCTATAGTATATTGCAAGCTTTTTCTAAAATTTATTTTCCTACCTGCTCGAAAATACCTGTATGAAAATCAAACCTGTTTGTTGGTAGGTAGACACACAAATATGTTCGTAGGTAGAAAGACAAAAGAGAGAATTACTTCTCTCTCATCCATCCTGCACCATTAGGTAATGTTTCATTAGTAAATGACATTTTTACTTTGCCGTTTTTCTTCCAATCTTCATATACATTTGCAAATAAATGATTCACCTTTGTCACATAATATGTAGAGGGATTTTCGGAGGTATGAAATATTAGATTACCTTTTTCAGTTTTATCCATTTTAATTATAGTGATTGGAGTACCTGCATTTAATAAATCCATCATTTTTCCCTTTTCGCGATTTGTTCTCATTTTAATTCACCCCTTTTTCATTTAAAAATACTACATTTAATTTATTAGAGGAAATTTGGTTTAAATACTTATGTACCTCAATTCTTGAATTGAATGTAATTTTACTAATTTCTGCTTTCATACAACGTTCAATATTAGCATAACCTTTCCAAAATCCTCTGATAAGAATTTCGCGGAAAATCTCTTCTTTTTTAATGATAATTGTATTAGGCATTACTATTTACCTCCTTTTTAATTCTTTTTGGAGAAGATTTCGGGCGAGGATAGGAATTTTCGGTATTAATAGAATTTCTAAAATCAAAACAATCATCACATACTAAAAGGTCTTCATCAGCATTAAGGAATTTTATTTGACCACAAATATCACATTCTTGTTTTTCATTTTCTTTAATCTCATAAATTCCAAGTTTGTTTAAATCCGCAATTGTCATTAAAATCGCATCCTTTTATCATTTTAGTGTGGTATTTCATCCACTATTGACATTTTATCAAACCCATATTATTTGTAAATAGCAATTTTAAATTTATTATTTTATATTTATTTGTTTGTCGGTAGGTAGACAAACAATTTTAAGAAGATGTGTGTTGGTATACGGACACCACCTATGGAGAAAAGAAATCGCGCAACATTTTACCAACCAAAAGTATCGGTTTTTCCTAGGCGAAAGTATAAACCTTTTACCATCCACAAAATACACCTCTCTTCTAATACTATTAACCAACCAATCACCTTTTACACACTTTTCACCATGACCAAACCAAAGATTTATGATCAATTTTACCTCCCATTAAGGCAAAGTATTAACCAATTTTCTCAGCCTTTAACACCACAACTCACCAAATTTGTTACACCCTCACACATGAGCCACCTACTGCGGAGCATTATTCAAATCAAAATCCCATTATTATGCGTACTATCATTTCTATCATTATTACTATTATTAGTTCTACTAACTATAATTCTTCCCGCGCCTTCTTTTCCTTTTTAGCTAGGATAGACATACAAAAAGGACTCAGATTACACATCATACCTTTTAGTGGTATTATTTATTGTGTATTCCAAGTCCTTTTAATGCCATTTTAGTTGGTATTTGTAGTTAATTTTAGTTGGTATTAGTCGGCAGAATCAGAATCAAAGGTTACCTTTTCATCAATTGCATCAATAATTTCTTGTGCTATTTCTTGAAAATCATCTCCGTCTTCTGCATTTCCTGCTAATAATTCCCGCAATTGTTTTACTTTTGTCTTTGACTCCAAGTGAATATTAAATCCTTTAAATACTTTTGCCATGTTACATTCCTTCTTTCATTTATATTTTACTTATTTATTACAGACCAATTGTATGGTCGCGCAATACTTCTAACATTTTTAACCGCAATTTCTCTGCTTTTGGTGAAATACAAATATCACTTTCATCCGCCGCTTCTAACACTTCCATGAGGTCTTTGATTTCACCCTCATTATCTAATGTAATATAAACTTTAACATTAATTTCTCCTGTAATATCCATACCTGCTTGAACCTCCTTGTAATTTTTAATCTACCTCTTTTACCTCTTGGCTTTCAATTATGGAGAAAACTGTGTCACAGAAGAAACAATTATATGCGACAGTAACAGTTTTCATTTCTACCCCTTCACTCTCAGCACTAATAGTTGTTGACCCTTTTCTTTCTGTGCTTTCTGTATTCCCACAAACAGGACAATACACTCTTTTCTTACTCATTACCGCGATTCCTCCTTATTTGAGAGAGTGCTTATGCACCCTGCTCTTTCATCATTGTAGGATCAATATAGGATAAACACTTATCAAAATTGCTATAAGGATTTGCCTTTAGAAATATATTTTCCGCGACTATCCCTCTTGCAATTATTGCCATAATTCCATCAACACAGTCCAAACAAGATTGCAAGGTAGCTAGGGTATTTTCATTATTAAACACACTTACGATTGCACCCAGTTCAGTAGAAGATAATTTTCGGGATGGTTTGCGTTCTACTGTATCTTTGCTAATTCGTTTTTCAAGACAGTATTGAATGATTGCCATTTCGTAGTATTCTTTTGATCCTTTTCGTTCTTCCTTGTAGTTGATGATGTCCATTTGCCATTTCCTCCTTTATTGTGGGGATTGTCCTGTCCTCCACTGTCTTTAGTATACATCACCAGTTGGCACATTGCAATAGGCTGAACATAAAAACTTTTCGACAAAATTCGACACTCCTATCTGTAAGTTTTGCGGTAAGTAGAGCCACAATGAGAACATTTATAAATAACAACTTTCTTATCACCAGTTACATACTCATCTACACATCTGTAGAGATGCTGACCAAACATCCAACAAGCTAATCTTTTGAAATTCATTTTACTCCCACCTTATCAATTTCTTCTTCAATCGCCATATCTAACATAGTATCCATAACTTGAATAGCTACGCCCTTGTATTGGTGGTCATTGAGAATAAAATCGCAACGAAAGGTATTATCCGCCTTATATGTATTTTGCATTATAAACATCATAAACACAACTAATAACCATTTCCGCATCTCTTTTTCACTCCTTTGTGTATTCTCTCACTAGATATATAATATCATACCTAGTGAGGTTGTCAAACTTTTATTTAATAACCCACACTTTTTATCAATATTTTTTTAATCATTTCCAACTGACCTTTTGCTTTCAGTTTTTCATCATTTGTTAACCTGTGGTTAAGTGGAGAAACTAAAGAAGTTAATATCTCTCTTTCTGCTAGTAAATAACCTTTTAATTCAGAACTCAACATATGTATTCCTCCTTATACCATTGGTAAATTAATGTTATCAATTTGAGTCACTATTGCCGTTCCTAATTTCACACTTGCTTCATTTCTTCCATCATAACAATTACACTCATCCATCCGCGCCAATTCTTTCATCCACTCCATACATAGACCTGTGAAAGATTGTTGGAGAGTGCGGTGTTGTTTAGCCATTTCTTGTGCAAACATTACACTCTTGTCATTACTCATCACATTTACTAGATTAATCATAACTTCAACCGCATTTTCAACTTGATCTTGTTTTACCCTGAGTATTGCATTATCTCGGTATCTGTGATACATTTCACTGGTTACTCTAGTTTGACCACAGTCACATTGATAGAAAGTAACGTTTGCACCAGTGGTAATATATTTTTCAAAACTAGGTTCTAATTTATCCTTACAATTACTGCAAACAACCACAATTGTTTTATATTCCATTATTGCTTTCATTCCCATTTTACCGCACTTCCTTTTATGTATTGGTAGCACTTACTTGCTACAATTATAGAATACTACACCCTTAATAATTGTCAACAGGGAATTTGGGGAGAAGGTTTTAAACCTCCTCAATTCCTCCACGTACAATTAATTTAATATTGCAAAGTCCATCAGCTAAAGAGTGTACAAATCCTTCAAAAATCCAAGTAGCACCATTAATCTTCTTTTGCTTACTAAAACGTCCCTGATCTAATTGAAGATTAAAACCTAATTCACGCGCATACTCCATTACATCCTTAGTTTTGCGAAAGATTTTAACTACCATTTGATTTCCTAATCCCATTTCTTCTTTCCTCCTGCTTGTTTTATTCACTATTGATAGTATACACAACCACTGGTGGATTGTCTACAACTATTTTTCAAACATAATAGAGATAACTTCCTCTAAAAGATCAACTACCCTTCCTATTTTTAAATAAGAGGACATACTTTTTACCTGCGGTAATCCTAAAAAGTGTTTTATGCTAATTGCTTGTTCACTTGTCATTGTAATAGTAACCAATCCAGTCTTTTCATCTCTTTCAATTAACATATACATTCCCCTTCATATTTTAATTAAAGAGCGTAGGACTCAGCCTACGCACTCATTTTATGTACTTTTATGCTCCTTTTTTGATCTTTTTCGATCTATCAACTTTCCACCAATTCCCTCCATCAACTACATGTCCTTTTGGAAGTTTTTCAATCCTAGAGA
>Ga0074195_1001380_pt1 | contig 34696 bp, 32 predicted proteins | sample EPASupsiteHSE623_FD_64525 | JGI IMG/M metagenome (GOLD analysis project Ga0074195, IMG submission 64525) | Bioremediated contaminated groundwater from EPA Superfund site, New Mexico - Sample HSE6-23 | ecosystem: Environmental > Aquatic > Deep subsurface > Groundwater > Contaminated ... | reverse complement strand
GGGATATGGAAAATTATGTGCCTTATCCGCCTGATAGCTATTATTATGATTTTGCGGTAGTCGGCCCCGGCAAAAACGAACAGGAAGTAAAGGTACTGGTTGTGGCAGCTCAGCATGCGATCATTGATCCATTGGTCGAGGTTATGAGAAATGCCGGACTAAGACCTCTGGCGATTGATATCGAGCCTCTAGCGTTATACCGCACCTTGCCTGAGCCGGAAAACTCTCTTGTTATAGACATTGGGGCTAAGATGACGCAATTAGTAATATTTCAAAATTCCAGCCCAACTGTCACCCGTACCTTGCCAATTGGTGGGCAGCGGTTCGATGAAATTATAATGAATGTTCTTGGGTTGGAATCTTCTGAAGCAGAAAGCCTCAAGCAGCGGCAGAATAATCTGCTCCAGCGTTTAGATTCGCACAGCGATTTTACGGAAGTGCATCGGCAAATGAATCTTTTAGTAGAAGAATTGGCAAGGGAAATTCGACGAACTGTAGAATACTATCAAATGCAGAATAGAGAAGCCACAATAGATAACTTTTATTTGGCTGGCGGAAGTGCGAATATAGATAATCTTGCCTATAATCTATCTGAATTGCTGGCTCTAACGGTTACAGTACATAACCCACTTGATTTTGTTGAAGTCGCGTCCTCATTTGACTCCAATTACCTTAACACAATTGCACCGCGGTTAGCTGTCGCAATTGGCCTTGGTCTTCGCGGAGGTGACCTTTAATGATTCGTATCAATCTTCTGCCGCCATTGCAAAGACGCCCTAAATATCCTGCTAATTGGATTATTGGCTTTATTAGTGCTCTAATTTTTGTTAGCTGTACGGCATTATACTGTTATAATGTATTTGTTATTTGGAATCTTGAAAGACAAATTACTGAATCTCAAAATCAGTATGAGCTATTGCGTCCTACTCAACAGGCTATGGACTCTGCGGGAAGTGCACAGCAAGTTATCAACTCCAAGGCTAATATTCTGACTGGTCTAACCACCGAACGAAAACCTTGGGCACCGATAATTACTCATCTTGCCGCAATAACCACACCACGAGTTTGGTTTACTGAAGTAGGCGAGACCGATAAAGATACCCTTAAGGTAGTTGGTATTGCTGATAATTATCAAGAGCTTGCAACCTTTCTTCAGCATTTAGAACAAGATGGTATGTTTGTCGACCCGTCACTTATTCAAGCCGATAATAGCCCTAATCAAGCCATTGTAGGGACACGCTACGAAATAACCTTTAAGCTCAAGGGGATGAAATAGTGAAGCTGGCATTGGACAAATTACATCCTAAGTATCGAACAGCTATTTTTGCTGTTGGCATTGCATCTTTTATATTTGTCACTCATTCATTTCTTCTTAATCCGCAATGGGAACAAATTGAAAATCTCAAAAATCAAAATCAGGCGGGAAAAATGCGCGTCCAAGTAGTAGAAGCATTTTCTCTGGCACATCCTAATACCGATCAATATTTAATAGAATTGGATCAGAAAAAAGCCCATGCCGATAAGATGCTGCCCGATCGCTCCGACGTAAGTGATTTTCTTGTTCTGCTTGATCAAGCCTCTAAAGATTGTGGTATTCAGCTTACTCATATTAAGTTTTCACCCGCAGTAAATAAAAATGGATACCGCGAAATTCCGTTAGAGATATTAATTAGAGGAGATTATTTTCAGACGATTAATTTTTTGACGAAGATGGAAAGTCTGCCGCGCTTTAATTCGATAAATCGCGTTGTCACGCAATCCAAAGAAAAAGTTCTGGAAACAAAGCTTACTGTTGCTATTTACAGTTTTGGTGTTACCCAAAACCAAAACACAGCCGAGCCAGCCAAGAAATAGGTTGGCTTTAACTTTTAAAGGAGTGAATAATTCATGCTGCGCTTTATAACTGCCGGTGAATCGCACGGACCATGCTTAACTATAATTATCGAGGGCCTGCCAGCCGGATTAACAATTGATGTAGACAAAATCAATCAGGATTTAGCTCGTCGCCAGCAAGGCTATGGGCGTGGTGGAAGAATGAAGATTGAAAAAGATACTGCTGAAATTCTTTCAGGAGTACGATTCGGTCAAACATTAGGAAGCCCTGTAACGTTAAAAATTAGCAATCGTGATTGGGAAAACTGGCAGGATCGTATGTCAGTAACAGGACCCAGCTATGGTGATAAGGTCACAAATGCCCGGCCAGGACACGCTGATCTGATTGGCACTCTGAAGTATGAACGCAACGATGTTCGAGATATTCTCGAACGAGCCAGCGCCAGGGAAACAGCTTCCAGAGTGGCCGTTGGAGCGGTTATGAAACAACTCTTACTGACCTCCTGCGGCACAGAGATAGCCTCACATGTAATAAATATCGGCGGGGTAAAGCTGAATATAGCGGCTGATTTCTCGACAATAAAGACTCATGGCTTCTCAGATACTGGCTGTATTGATAGCAATACCGAAACTGAGATGAAGGAAGCGATTGAAATTGCTAAACAAAAAGGCGATACCTTGGGCGGTACATTCGAGATAATTGCATCGAATGTTATCCCCGGTTTAGGGACTCATGTACAATGGGATCGTCGTTTAGATACTAAAATGGCTGCAGCATTAATGTCAATTCCGGCTATCAAAGGCGTAGAAATCGGCGAAGGCTTTGCCTATGCGAATTTGCCTGGCAGCGAGGCTCATGATGAGATCTTTTATCAGCCAGATAAAGGCTATTATCGCCACACCAACCATGCCGGCGGTATTGAAGGTGGTATGAGCAATGGTGAAGATATTGTGGTTAGAGCAGTAATGAAGCCAATTCCTACCTTGATGAGCCCGCTTAACTCGGTAGATATAATCACAAAGGAACCAGTAAAGGCTAGTACCGAGCGCAGTGACGTTTGCGCTGTTCCGGCAGCCGCTGTTGTAGGCGAAGCAATGGCAGCTTTTGTTTTGGCAGAAGCGATTATGGAAAAATTTGGCGGCGACAATATAACTGACTTAAAAGCAGCTATAGAACAGTACCGCCTACGCATAAATGGGTGAGTTTTATGAGAAATATAGTTCTTATCGGTTTTATGGGCACAGGAAAAAGCAGTGTTGGCCGTTTACTGGCTAATAGACTGCGAAGACCATTTATTGATACTGACAAAAAAATTGAAAATGACTGCGGAATATCTATTAAGGAGATATTTGAACAATATGGTGAACAAGCCTTTCGGTTTCAGGAGAGAGTGGTCATCACAAAAGTTTCACGCTATACCAACACCGTAATAGCTACTGGCGGTGGTGTAGTTTTGACACCAGAAAACGTCAATAGATTAAAAAGTAATGGAATCTTAATAGCACTAACAGCATCTCTTGATACTATTCTTGAAAGAACTGGACGCCGCAATGCGCGCCCGCTCCTTAATGGACCCGACAGAAAGCAGACGGTAGCCAAATTATTAGGAGAAAGGTCTGCCCTTTATGACGTTGCCGACTATACCATAGATACATCAATTGAAACACCTCATCAGGTTGTAGAAAACATTATTAGTCTTCTTCGTAAAGGAGGGCATCTTCGTGGTAGAAGTTAAAGTAGAACTTGGAGTATCTAGCTACAAGATACATATTGGCAACGATAGCATCAGTCAGCTAGGCGAATTGCTGTCGCAACTTAAATGCAGCCGTAATGTGCTTATTGTCACAGATGAAAACGTTGCTAAATTATACGAAAAAAGATTGTTAGATACACTTCATAATGCTGGCTTTTCAGGGCATACCTATACAATAAAACCTGGAGAGGATTCCAAATCGTCAAGTGTTGCGATGCCAATATACACAAAAGCAATTGAGCTTCATCTTGATCGTAAGTCACCAATTATTGCGCTTGGCGGTGGAGTAGTAGGAGACCTTGCAGGCTTTATTGCTGCAACTTATCTGCGTGGTGTTCCTTTTATCCAAATTCCCACATCACTGCTAGCGCAGGTCGACTCAAGCGTCGGCGGAAAAGTTGCTGTCAATCACCCACTAGGAAAAAATCTAATCGGTGCCTTCTATCAGCCTAAAGCCGTACTTATTGAACCGGGAACGCTAAGTACTCTGCCTAAGAGAGAACTATATACAGGATTGGCTGAAGTGATAAAGTACGGATTAATATCAGATTGTAATATGTTTAGCTATCTTAACGAACACTGTAATGACATATTAGCCGGAAATGAAGAAATTCTTGAAAACGTAATTCATAAATCCTGCCAGATTAAGGCCGATGTAGTATCCCAAGATGAGCATGAATCAGGACTACGCATAATTCTTAATTTTGGACACACTATTGCGCATGCAATCGAGACATATACAGAGTATCAAAAATACACTCACGGCGAAGCTGTTGCGATTGGTATGCATGGAGCTGCTCTTCTCAGCTATTATTTGGGTTACTGTACAGAACAAACGCTGCAAGCTGTCAGAAGTTCTTTAGAGTGCTTTAGACTGCCGCTTAAGGCTGAATTATGCAAGGCGGATGCTTTGCTGGAGCTACTTTCGCGAGATAAGAAGACAATAGGCGGTAAGATAAATTGGGTTCTTTTAAATAGCATTGGGAATGTAAGCGTGTGCAATAACGTCCCGGAAGATATTATTTATAAAGCTTTGCAAGGCGTTACATAAAGAGAGGATCTACATAATAAACTATAGTAGTATAGCAGTTAAATGTTTCGTTCTGCACTATTGATTATTAAGGGGATGGTCACGCATGTTAGACCGCCGTATATTAGGCGAGGTACTTGATAAAGCATTACAGCATGGCGGCGATTTTGCCGATATATTTATTGAAAACCGTACAACAACAATGGTTGCCTGTGAAGAAAACCGAATTGAGCGCATAAAGTCGGGCCAAGATATAGGTGCCGGAATAAGAGTAATCTACGGTGATACAACAGCCTACGCATATACTAATAAAGTTACAAAAAATGAATTGCTTAATGTTGCTGATATAGCCAGCCGTGCTGCCCGTAAAAGCCCCACCGATATCAGTATCAACTTGAAAAGGGTAATCCCTGACATCGAGTTAAATGTTAAAAAATTGCCTACTGAAGTAAGCATTGACGAAAAAGTGAGAGTTGTTGAAGAAGCGAATAAGGCTGCCCGTAGTATTGACGATCGCATTAAGCAAGTAATGGCTGTCTATGGAGACGTAGTACAAGACGTTACTATTGCAAATTCACTAGGAAGACTGGTGGAAGACCAGCGAGTAAGGACAAGATTGTCAGTTAATGCAATCGCTGCTGGGAACAGCGAAATACAAACAGGGTTTGAATCTGCCGGCACTAACCAAGGTTTTGAACTGCTGGAACAGGTAGACAGCCAGGATATTGGCATAGCCGCCGCCAATCGGGCCATAACACTGCTGGAAGCAAAACCAGCTCCGGCAGGTAAAATGTCTGTTATAATGTCAGCCGATGCGGGTGGAACTATGGTTCATGAAGCTTGCGGACATGGTTTAGAAGCCGACTTAGTGCAGAAAGGCCTATCGGTTTACGGTGGAAAAGAAAAACAGCAGGTGGCATCCAGCCTGGTTACTGTTATCGACGACGGTACTATTGAAAACAAATACGGGACGTTAATATTTGATGATGAAGGTTTTAAAACCCAGAAGTCTGTTCTTATTGAGGACGGAGTTTTAAAAGGTTTCATGCACGATTACCTTACTTCAACTAAAGCTGGAGTTAAACCGACAGGTAATGGTCGGCGTGAATCCTTTGAGAACAAACCTATTCCACGAATGAGAAATACTTATATAGCACCAGGCAAGGACGATCCGGAAAAAATTGTTAGATCAATAAAGAATGGTTTACTAGTAAAAAAAATGGGCGGCGGTCAAGTAAACACCGTTAATGGTGACTTTGTATTTGATGTTGCCGAGGGTTATATGATTAAAGACGGTTCTGTTTCACACGCTGTACGTGGTGCAACACTAACAGGCAATGGACCTGAAGTGCTAAAAATGATAGATATGGTCGGACGCGATTTAGGCTATACTATTGGCACTTGCGGCAAAGATGGCCAAGGTGCGCCTGTATCTGATGCTCAGCCGACCATTCGCATACCAGAAATAGTTGTAGGCGGCACTTCACATGAATCAGAACTCAAATGCTGCACAATTCGCAGAATCTAATAATATAAGAATGTAGGAGTGGCCCATCAGCGGCCACTCTTTTTGATTGAGTTCCAAAAAATAACTTTTTTTAGCAGGATAGTTGACTTGGTGGTCGAATTAATTACGAGCATTACGAGACTTGTCTCTACCATGCTTGGTGCGGATGAGTTCATTATCACAAAAAATTAGCGGAGGTATGGTAGATTGGCAACGGAAAAGAAAAAGAAATTAATATTTGTTGTGAGTGCCATTGTACTTGTATTGGTAGGTATTATCTCTTACCGTATCTATTCTAACCTCGCTGCTAACAAACAACGTGCCAATAAGATGTCACAAGGGCAAGTTGTAGCAGTTGAAGTTGCAGCAGTGACCAGAAGAGACATCAGCCCTATACTGAGTTTTTCAGCAACCCTCGAACCAGTATGGTCGGCGGATATTTCATCGAAAGTTGATGGCCGCATTGATTCCTTAAATGTAGACGAAGGCGATAGTGTTTCAGGTGGAATGATTATAGCAACGCTTGACACAAATGAATTAGCTGCGCAAGTGGTCCAGGCCGAAGGTAATTTACTTTCAAGCCAAGCCAGCCTTGAACAGGCTGAACTAGAACTCAACAGAACAGCAGCACTATCTCAGCAAGGAGCAATCTCAGCCCAATCGCTGGATAATGCGCGAACAAAGCGTGATTTATCAATCGGCCAGCTCCGGGCAGCGCAGGGAAATCTTACTCTGTTACAAGCGCGTTTAGATAACGCCAATATATATTCACCACGTGACGGAATAGTGGTTAAGCGATATCTTCAGTCAGGCGTATATGCAAAAGCTGGCACTGCTATTGTCAGTGTGGCTAATGTGTCTTCCTTGCTAGCTAAAGCAACGGTTGGTGAAGCCCAAGTTAATCAGCTGATTGTTGGAACAAAAGTCAAAGTAAAGGTTGAAGCGCTTGGCAACAAAGAATTCATCGGTATTATAACTAGAATTTCACCGGCGGCGACATTACCTGCGAGAACTTTTGTCGCCGAAATTACTATACCCAATGCAGAAACCATACTCAAGTCCGGAATGTTTGCTAAAGTAGAGGTTCCCGGGCAAATTCATCAAGGTTCACTTGTTGTTCCCGAAAAATCCTTAGTGATGCGTGAAGACCAAAAAACTGTTTATGTCCTAACACCCGATAATAAGGTCCAGCAGCGGGTTATTAAGGTGGGTTTTGTCGGTAACGGTTGGGCGGAGGTTCTTGAAGGACTTCAAGAAGGCGATAAGATTGCCGTATCCGGGCACAATAAGTTGAAAGACGGGTCATCCGTTAATGCTTCCGATTCTAAGGATGGTGGCATTTAATGGGTATCGCTACCTTTATAAAACGTCCAGTATTTACTGTAATGCTGGTTATGCTGCTTGTTGTATTTGGTATTGGTTCTTATGTTGGAATTGGTATCGACCTCTACCCTGATGTAGATTTTCCTATCGTTAATGTGACGATAACCTATCAAGGAACGTCCCCAGAAGAGATGGAGAGCTTAATTACTAAGCCGGTCGAAGATGCTGTTAGCTCAGTGGCCGGAATCAAAACACTTTCCTCAGTATCGCGCGAAGGCAGTTCTCAAATCACCCTTGAATTTGAGTTCGGTACTGACCCAAAGTTAGCGGCGAATGAGGTTCGTGAGAAAGTTGCTGGAGTACGACGCAGACTACCTGACCAAATTGACGAACCGGTAGTACAACGCTATGATATTTCAGCCCAATCGATAGTGTATTTTAGCCTAGCATCAGAAACTCGAAGCCGAGGCGAAATTCGCAAGCTCGCTGAGGATGTTGTTAAAGACGAGCTGCAGCGACTAGACGGTGTAGCAGAGGTAAATGTTTTTGGAGCTTCTCTACGGGAAATACAAATTCTAGCAGATCCCCAAAAGCTGGAATCATATAATATAAGTTTTCAACAGATTCTAGATATTGTTAATGCCCAGAATTTAAATACCCCAGGCGGCAGGGTCAACGAAAAAGGTACAGAATTGACGGTCAGGACTCTTGGTATGTACAAAAGCCTTGATGATATCAGGAACGTTATCATTACTAATCAGGGCGGCCGCCTCATTAGATTGGGTGATGTTGTAACCGTTAATGACGGCTGGACCGAAGAAAGAAACTATGCTAGAACAAATGGTATACCAAGTGTTGTTATTGCAGTACAAAAGCAATCTGGAACAAATACAGTTGACGTTGCAGAACGTGTAAAAAAATCGATGAAAAATATGCAAACAAATGTGCTGCCTAGCGATATCAAGGTGTCAACGGTAAGAGACAGTTCATTATATATTCGTGATAACGTTGATGACGTAATGATGTCTTTAGTGTTCGGCGGCCTTTTAGCTGTTGCCATCACTTTTCTCTTCTTGCAAAATACGCGTGCAACGATAATCGGTGCTATCGCGATACCAACCTCTATCATTGCTGCCTTCTTTCTGATGAAGGCTATGAAGTTCACACTAAATAACATGTCTTTAATGGGATTAAGTCTGGCGGTAGGTATTTTAATTGATGATGCTATAGTTGTTGTTGAGAATATCTTCAGACATATTGAAAAAGGACAATCACCAATGGAAGCAGCGAAAGCCGGAACTTCTGAAATTGCTTTAGCGGTTTTAGCTACAACTTTGTCAATTCTTGCTGTTTTCGTTCCGGTGGGTAATATGGGCCAGATTATTGGCCAGTTTTTCAAGCAATTTGGTTTGACGGTTGCCTTCGCTGTTGCTTTCTCACTATTCGTCGCATTTACTTTAACACCAATGCTGTCAGCATATTGGCTAAAAAGTCATAGTGGAGAACCCAGAAAACTGTCAGGATATCTGAGCTGGCTGCAAAGGGTTCTAGATGTGTGGGAAGGTTCCTTTCTTGCAGTCCGTGAATCATATCGTAAAATTCTTTCTTGGGCGCTTAGACGCCCTAAGAAGTTGGTGGCAATTGCTATTCTATCATTATTCATAAATGTGTTATTGGTACCGTTCCTAGGCACTGAGTTTCAGCCTACTTACGATTCAGGCGAATTTAATATTGCCTTATCTGCGCCTGCTGGTACATCGATAGAAAGAATGAAGGATTTATTGAGTCCTGTAGAGCAGGAAGTTCTGGAAATCCCCGAACTCGAGTCGGCATTTCTTATTATTGGCTCTCAGCGGCAGCCGGTATATAAGGCAACAATTGGCATAAGATTAATATCATCTGATCAACGCTCGCGTACAATGATGGAAATTATGGATGAATTACGCCTGAGATTTAAAAATGTAGAGGGTTTGAAGATTGCAGTTCAGAATACCCAGGGTGTTGGCAGAGGTGACTCTCGCCCCGTCCAAGTTGGCCTCCGGGGGCCGGAGTTGGATGTCCTTACACATAAAGCACTTGAGCTGGCTGATTTGATCCGAAAAGTACCTGGGACAACCGATGTTGATATTTCTAGCGAACAATTTGAGCCTGAAATTCACGTAAAGCTTGACCCCGCTCGAGCCGGCGATGCCTCAGTGGACGCAACTTCTGTCGGCAATATTGTGCAAGCCGCCTTCCTGGGTGTTACTACAAATAATCAGTATACAGTTGGAGACAATGATTATGATATTAGAGTTCGTTTATTTCCACAAAACCGCTTAAGTTATGACGATGTTGCTAATCTTCGAGTATCGACAAAGACTGGTTCTTTCGTAAGACTCAGTGACATAGCAGATGTCAAGATTTCGTCCGGACCTACGCAAATCGACCGTGAGTCAAGACAGCGTCAAATTATTGTCTATGCTAATACCGTTGGTGTTTCTTCTGGTGAGGTACTAACGCAAGTAAAAGAAATGATACCAAGCCTAAATTTGCCGCTAGGATATTCCTATAAGCTTGTCGGACAGGCCCAAACCATGCAAGATTCTTTTAACGAAATAGGCAAAGCCCTTATGCTCGCGATTGTTTTAATATACATGGTTCTGGCAGCTGAATTTGAGAGCTTTGTTCATCCTTTTACAATCATGCTTTCATTGCCATTCTCTTTAATAGGAGCGATATTAGGGCTTTTGCTTTCGGCCAAGACAATCAATATCATGTCTCTAATAGGTATTATCATGTTAATGGGACTTGTTACAAAAAATGCTATATTGCTAGTCGACTATACAAACCAATTACGTGAGAAAGGCATGGAAGTTTACGAGGCTCTTATTGAAGCCGGTGTCACTCGTCTTAGACCAATCTTAATGACAACAATGGCTATGATTTTTGGCATGCTGCCAGTTGCCTTAGGTTTTGGGGCTGGCGCTGAGCTGCGATCGTCGATGGGTGTAGTCTTAGTAGGCGGTCTCATAACTTCAACCTTCCTTACTCTTATTGTAGTTCCTTTAGTATATCTGCTTGTAGATAGGTTGCAGCAAAGATTTAAGAGAAAATCAGCTCTCAAGCAGTCTATAAACGCTTAACAAGGAGGTGTATTTATGGTTAAACGAATCGCAGTTTTAACCAGCGGCGGGGACGCGCCTGGAATGAATGCCGCCATTCGGGCGGTTGTGCGTACTGCTATTCATAGTGGGTTCGAGGTGTTTGGCGTTGAAAGGGGCTACCAAGGAGTTATTGACAATCGTCTAGTCCTTATGAACTCTCATTCAGCCGGTGGAATCCTGCAATATGGCGGTACTATTCTTAAAACAGCGCGCAGTGAAGAGTTTAAAACGCCAGATGGTTTTGATGTCGCCATCCGCAACCTAAAAGAGCATTATATCGATTATCTTGTTGTCATCGGCGGCGATGGTTCAATGGCTGGCGCTGTAAAGGTGTCTGCTGCAGGGATTGAAACAATCGTTATTCCGGCCACTATTGATAATGATATGGCTGGAACAGACTATACAATAGGCTTCGATACAGCACTTAATACTGTCTTGGATGCTACAAATAAAATTCGCGATACAGCAGCTTCTCATGAAAGAGTCGCCGTTATAGAAGTAATGGGCCGCAGCGCAGGGCATATTGCCCTAATGGCGGGCCTTGCCTGCGGCGCAGAAACCATCCTACTCCCGGAAAAACCTGTAGATATTGATTCTGTTTGTCAGGGACTGCTACGAAGCTATAAAAGAGGTAAAATGTATAGTATTGTTATGGTAGCCGAGGGTGCCGGAACTGGCTATGATATAGCCTCTCAGATTGCTGAGCGTACTAGTTTTAAACCGCATGTAACTGTCCTGGGCTATATTCAGCGCGGTGGAAGCCCTTCGGCAACCGACAATATAATTGGCAGTCGGATGGGCGCAGCGGCTGTTGCAAGCATTCTAAAGGGAGAGACTAATCGTCTAGTAGCTAGCCAAAATGGTCAGGTCATAACCGTCCCTTACGAAAGTGCTAAGGATTTTAAGCAAGGCATTAACTTAGAGTTATATGATTTAGCACGAATACTCGCCATGTCATAGCTAAAATCATTTGCGTAATCAGAAATATAATCGCATGCTGACAAAAGCATGCGATTTATATTTATACTTAATGTCTATATTGTAAACATAACGCAGGAAAGCTGAATAGTATATAGTGATTGAGATTGCGGAGGTGATTGAATGAAAGAAAAGAATTTCTCTGATATTCTGACTTTTATGCGGCTTCAAAGTGCGTATATAAACCAAATCTCTAAATTAATTTATTCACTATATACCGATTTAAATATTGCTGGTAATACTTCATTTCAGGAGTTTACGTCCCACTTTCATCTTTTTATGCTTAACCACGCCAGCAGCGAAGGATTTAGTAAAGCCATTGTAATGCTGCAGACTTATAATTATGTATTCGTAGATAAGTTGCTATCTACAGAGGTATTATCAGCCGCCGAACATCTAGAACTGGCGATTAACCATCTAGAAATGGTGGATGGGGTAAGTCAGGCAAGGACCACCCCGCATCTGCTCTTACTTAATCACAGTATAAGTTTATTGGAAGAAACACAACTTAAGATTATAGAGACACTAGAGAACATGTTAGAAAGCTCTTGTAAAATTCAGCTGCAAAACTAGTAAAAAGTAACAGGAATTCAGCAAGTTTTGTAAAATTAGTAATAAGTGAATACAGACGTCCTATATGTGTTCAGAAGACATAATTTCGAGGATGAAATTATGTCTTTTTCTACAAATAATCCTTAAATTGTAGGAGGTACAATGACTGAGATATCTACTAAAATATCACGGCTTTATAAGTTGTTAGAGGACATGGATAGCGTTGTGATTGCCTTTTCCGGGGGGGTGGACAGTACTTTTTTAGCGGCAGCTGCAAAAAGAGTACTTGGTAATAGAGTGGTTGCTGTAACTGCATATTCTGAAAGCTTAACCTCTCGAGAATACAATGAGGCTAAAGCCTTGGCTAAACTCTTGGATATACAGCATGAGTATTTAGCGGCAACAGAGATGAGTAATCCTTTGTTTACGGAAAACAATGCCGAACGCTGCTACTATTGCAAAAAAGAGAGATTTTCGGGACTGCTTCAATGGGCACAGGACAACGGCTTTAAATGGGTAGCAGAAGGTAGCAATGCTGATGATCTTAATGATTATCGTCCTGGCATGAAGGCCATTGAAGAACTTAAGGTAATAAAAAGTCCACTTCTAGATGCTGAACTGACTAAGGCTGATATCCGAACTATATCCAAGGAATGGAGCTTACCTACATGGAATAAACCCAGTGCAGCATGTCTGGTATCACGCCTAAGTTATGGCCAAACAATAACTTCTGAAAAACTCAGGCAGGTTGAGCAAGCTGAAGATATAATACGCCCACTTTGTTCAGGCCAATTTCGTGTTCGGCACCATGATGACCTCGCGCGAATTGAGGTTAACGCGGACGATATCCCAATAATTACTTCGCAAGAGAGCGCTGAGAATATAACCAGAAAGTTCAAGGAACTTGGCTTTAAATACATTACAGTTGACTTGCAAGGTTATCGGGTCGGCAGTATGAATGAAACCTTAAAGGATGGATAAACGTGGATACAATCGTTGTAAATAAAATACTGGAATCTTTCCGTGATGGCAGTATAACGCAACAGGAAGCTCTGGAAAAACTCAGAATATTACCTTATGAAGACTTGCAATTTGCTAAAATTGATCATCACAGAATGTTGCGCCAAGGCTTTCCCGAAGTTGTCTTTTGCCAAGGCAAGACTATTGAGCAAGTCGCAGAAATTATGAAATGCTTGATAAAGCATAATACAAATATCCTAGCAACCCGGGCTAACAAGCAGATGTTTGAAGCAGTTCAGGCCGTTATACCTGACGCGGAATATCATGAACTTGCTAAATTAATCATTGTTAAACGCGAGGAAGTCAAGGTAGATGAAAAAAGGTTCATTCTAGTAATGACAGCAGGTACAAGCGATATACCAGTTGCTGAAGAGGCTGCACTTACAGCAGAGATTATGGGGAATAACGTAAAGAGGGTTTATGATGTCGGCGTTGCGGGAATTCACCGCCTTTTGGCTCAGCAGCAATTAATTCAAGAAGCTAATGTTTTAATAGTAGCGGCAGGGATGGAAGGCGCTTTAGCTAGTGTTGTCGGGGGTATGGTTGCAAAACCTGTTATAGCGGTGCCTACAAGCGTTGGTTATGGCGCTAATTTCGGTGGTTTAGCAGCGTTATTAAGTATGCTCAATAGCTGCGCAGCAGGTGTTGCCGTAGTTAATATTGATAACGGGTTTGGAGCAGGACGACTAGCAAGTATCATCAATAATATGAGGTGAAATAATGAAAGCAATATATTTGGATTGTTTTTCAGGAATAAGCGGTAATATGTTATTAGGAGCCTTCCTTGATGCAGGAATGCCTGAAGATATACTCCGCAGCGAATTAAAAAAACTACCGGTCCACGGCTACGAGCTTTGTATTGAGCGGGTAGTTAAAAGAGGGATTAGCGCAGCATATGTCGATGTTAAGCTAGAACACCATCACCACGATGGTGAAAATGGACATGACCACGACCATCACCATCACCGCCACTTACCTGACATCCTTGAGATTATTGATGAATCATCATTAAGTCAAATTGTTAAGGAAAATAGTAAAAAGATTTTTTTATGCCTAGCAAAGGCGGAAGCTAAAGTCCACGGTACAACTATTGATGATATTCATTTTCACGAAGTAGGCGCAGTTGATGCTATTGTCGATATTATTGGAACAGTTGTTTGTTTAGATTACCTAGGAATCGAAGAAGTATATACATCTAAATTACATACCGGCTGCGGGTTTGTGAAGTGCAGCCATGGTTTTATGCCAGTTCCAGCACCAGCAACTGCCGAACTGCTCAAAGATATTCCATACTACACAGGCAAGATAGAACGAGAATTAGTGACACCGACCGGTGCGGCAGTCCTCGCTGTTTTAGCTCATCAACATGGCGATATTCCGCAAAATTTCACAAGCAGCAGAATTGGTTATGGAGCAGGTACTTGGGATTTGGAAATTCCGAACGTGCTAAGACTGCATCTTGGCGAGGTTTCCTCTGCAGATAGCGATGATGAAGTATTAGTCATTGAGGCCAATATTGATGACTTAAATCCCCAAATTTACTCCCATGTAATAGATAAACTATTATCAATCGGCGCACTAGACGTATGGCTTACGCCGATAATCATGAAAAAGTCTCGCCCAGCCACCTTATTATCTGTTTTAATTTACGCCGATAACTTAAATAGTGTAAGCGAAGCATTATTTGCTGAAACCTCGACAATTGGCATCAGATATCATGATGTAAAACGAATTATAGCTCAACGCGAAATAATTACTATAACCTCTCCATGGGGAGAAGTAAGGGCCAAAATAAGTAGTTACAACGGAAACGTCTGCAGTGTTTCACCAGAATATGAAGATTGTAGAACTATAGCGGAAAAAAATAATGTTCCTTTAAAGTTGGTCCAGCAAACGGTAATTGCATTAGCAAGTCCAACTTCGAAATAGCTTCGCTTTGATACATGAACGACAAGTTGACGAAATAGTGGGGGGTTAGCAATAAATGAAATGTGCGCTATTTACTCCCTTTCTTAGGGCTGAAAGAGGTAACTCCATTACTGCTCGGAGAATAATAAATGGATTGACAGAATCCGGATTTGAGATAGATGCTAGCGGATTTTGCGAAACTCCCCTAAATCATCATATAACGCCTGTCGATATTGTCCATGGTTTTCATGCTTACTATTTTGGCCGTGATATTATTCCTTACCTGCCAGCAGATATGCCCACTATTCTATCGCTAACTGGAACAGACTATAATGTTGACTTGGATGATATAAGTCGCCGGAGTATTATTCTACGTGCGCTATCGCGCGCTGACAAGATTGTAGTCTTTCATCAAAACGCCAAGGACCTTATCTTAAATCAAATACCTTTCTATAATAGTAAAGTCCATATTATTCCACCTGGCATCGAGATAGTTGATGAAGGATATAGTGCCGAAATACCAGGTATAGAAAGCTGGGAGCAAGTAGTTTTAATTGTAGCTGGCTTGCGTAAAGTAAAAAATGTCTCTATTTCAATCGATGCTGCTGCAAAAGTGCGTCAGAAAGGTATACCTCTAAAACTGGTACACGTTGGACCAACGATCGAAGAGGAAGTATATCAGAATATTAAAGCTCGACAACATAGTAATTCCTGGTTCATCTCTTTAGGAGAGGTTAGCCATACACTAATGGCTCGTCTATACAGACGTTCGGCTGTAGTAATTAACACCTCGCTATCGGAGGCTATTCCCAATAGCATTTTAGAAGCTATGTACTGCCAGCGTCCAGTAATAGTTTCGCGAATCCCAGGCAACTTATCAGTTATTCAGCACAACTTAAACGGGCTTACTTATTCCTCAGAAAATGAACTTGTTGAGCAGCTATATATGTTGCTCAATAATAAAGAGATCGCAAAGAAGTTAGGCTTGGCGGCCGAACAATATGTAAAAGATAACTTTAACAAAAAAGATGAAATAGCTGCTTATACTAGACTCTATGAGGAAATTATCTTAACCTCTGGGAGGAATAAGTATGACCAAGTTTAAAAGTAAGCAGATTCATATCGATAAAGCAATTGCCGGTATGCAGCTTAGTAAAGCAATACTAACTGATGAGGGTAAAGTGGCTTTGACGGAGGGTACTTTGCTTAGTCGCAGCCTTGTCGAACGCTTAAGATCTTGGGGGATAACGCATATAGCTATCTGCGAAGGCGTTGAAGATACTGGGCCGAGTTTCATGCCTCCATCGCCACAGCAGGAATTCTTCGATATCTACGAAGGGACAGTCAATACAGTTAAAAAAGCTTTTGAAACAATTCGCACCTTAAAAACAATACCAATTGGCGAAGTTAACTCATTAGTATCTCAAGCTATAAATCCTATGCTTCAGTCATCAGGAGTAATAAACCACCTCCATATGGTCCGTCGCCAAGACGACTATACCTTCCATCACTCTGTCAATGTAGCAGTCATTGCAGGTGTCTTGGGTAAGTGGTTAGGCCTCGATGATCTAGAGTTGCGACATCTGACATTAGCTGGATTACTGCACGATGTTGGAAAAACCCAGATACCACTGCATATTTTAAACAAACCGGGCAAGCTGTCTGAAGATGAAATGCAGATTATGAAACAACATACAGCCTTAGGTTTTCAGATTGTTAAGAGAATCCGTGGCATACCTGCAACTGTAAGATATGGAGTATTACAACATCATGAAAAAATGGATGGAAGCGGGTACCCTTTAAACTTTACATCTGACAAAATTCACTTGTTTGCTAAAATTATTTCAGTTGCTGATATATATGACGCTATGACCTCTGACCGAGTATACCACAGAAAAGTATCTCCCTTTGAAGTGGTAGAGATGATGCTTAAAGAAATGTACAACAAGCTTGATCCTACAGTCTGTAATGTGTTTTTAAACAATGTGCGGGACTATTTTTGGGGCAATTTAGTTGAACTTAGTAATGGCCAAGTTGCAGAAGTAGTTTATCTTGGACATTTTATTGGCTCACGTCCTGTTGTCCGTACTATGGCGGGAGAATTTATTGATTTAGAAAAACGCAAAGATTACTGTATCAAAAGATTAGTAAAGACCTAACAGTTTAAAATATGGGTTCTCGACTATAGTCTTAGTAAAGGAACTGCACCTCAATGAATTTTGATAAGCTTACTCATGACTTACAACAATTGAAAACATGGTTGGCTAACGAAGGTCACAGTGATGAAACTATTTTATATAAAATAGTTGTTTTAATTTTACTAGGCGAAGAAGATCCTGAAAAAATCATTGCTGCGGCAGTAACAAATATTACATTGCAACAAATCCCTACTGCGGATCTATCCAATATCTCCTTGTATGCCAATATCCCTGATACAGTCTATAAATCAGTTATTAAGTTAATACATCTATTGCCACGTAATCCTGAATCATTGGGTGCTCTTTATGAAACACTAGCCGCAAGTAAAAGAATACGGGGATTGTATTATACTCCGCCAGAAGTTATTGATTTTATAATGGCTAATACTATACTTCAATGTGATATCACAATAAACCCTAAAATTAAAATTCTTGACCCTGCATGCGGATGCGGCAGTTTTCTCCTTAAAGCATATGATATACTTTTCGGTAAGTTTATCGCAGGCAGACCAGTTCTAAGAGACAAATTTCCTAATGAAGACTGGACTGATAACGGCATACATAGGCATATACTAGCGAATAATTTATGGGGTGCTGATATTGATGCAGTAGCAAGTAGTATTGCATCAATAAGTCTAATGCTGAAAAATCCTGATGACTTGAGCATTAGTATGCAGAACATAATCACATATGACAGTTTAAGGCGGCCTGAGGATATAAATACGCCAAAGGAGACACAACTTCTGGGGACAACTAAATATGATTTTGTTATAGGCAATCCGCCTTATTTATCCTTTGGTCTTCGAGGAACACATAAGCTTGACCCAGAATATCTTGAATATCTTAGGAAAAAATATTCTGATTCGGCTCAGTATAAGTTAAGCTACTATGCTTTATTTATGCAGCGCGGTATCGAGATGCTTGCTAATGGTGGTAAGCTAGGCTTTATTGTGCCTGACACTTTCTTACTTGGCCGCTACTACTCTAAAATAAGGCAGTACATCTTGGAAAACACCGATATCGATTTAATCGCCCATGTATCAGCAAAAATATTTAAAAATGCTTCGACAGGCTACTTAACTATTTGTGTTCTTGTAAAAAATACCGATGCTAACAGTAGCAAAGAGCATTTAGTAAATATCTTTAAAATGAATTCCCTAAATGAATTCTTTTGTACAAAGCCTTGCTATCAATATGAGCAAGCGTATTTTAATGATATTACATACAATCGGTTCCGTATTTTCTTTTCTGCTGAGACAAAACAGCTTATTGATCATATAGATAATATCGGAGTTTGCTTAAAAACATTTGCTTCAGGACATACGGGAATTAGATCACTATCGCATCAAAGTAATATCGTATCAGTTGTCGAGCAGCAAGAAGACACTTGGAGACGCGGTTTAGTATCAGGCGGACAAATTTATAGATATGGAATTGAGTATCGAGGCCACTGGCTGAATATTGATCCACAAAAGCTCTATAAGGGCGGCTGGAATTCACAGGTTATTAATCAACGAAAACTTCTAATTAGACAGACTGGGTATTCTATTATAGCTAGTGTTGATAATAACGGCCTATACCATCTTAATAATATACACTCGTTTATACTTAAAACTGAGGCTGTTTCACTTGATTATCTATTGCTTTTACTGAATTCAAGGCTAATGTCCTTTTATTATCATGTAGTCACGATGGAGTTTGGCCGCTCGCTGGCCCAAACTGACATTGAAACCTTAGAATTGCTCCCCATAGTCGTCAATGAGAATATAAATATTCAAGCCCCCCAGCTTGTTAATACTATGGAAAGATTAAGTCATCATAACATTTCAAGAGATGACTCGATCACCACTAAAGCAGTGGCCTTTGATGAATATCTAAACCAATTGGTATACCGAATTTATAAATTGTCACATGAGGAAATCCAATATGTAGAAGAATATGAGTCCAGATTAAATCGACGACCGAAAAAGAGCATTAAGCAGCAATAGTCATGTAAATATTAATAGGGAGCCCGTAGGGCTCCCTATTAACTAGTCAATTAGTTGTTAGTATCAAATTCGGATGTTAGTAACTGTCAGATTTGCTGGCACTTTTTACGAACAAATTGCCATATTTCGTTAAACATGGTAGCATATATATTTGAAGTGGCATATGAGGAGTATAACAATGAAGAGACTAATAATAAATGCAGATGATTTTGGGTTAAATGAATTGATAAACTCGGCAATCATTAAAGGATATAGAAACGGATTTATTACGAGTACTACGATAATGCCAAGTGGAATCGCATTTGAAAGTGCAGCTGAGTCAGCGAAAGAGAACCCTAATCTTGGTGTTGGGGTACATCTAACACTAGTAGCAGAAAAGCCAGTCTCCGCCCCTAGTAAAATTCCTACTCTTGTTAATAACGATGGTTACTTTCCTCCACAATATCCGCAATTTTTATTGCGTTATATGCTAGGTAAAATCACTATTGACGATATACGCCGTGAATTGACAGCACAAGTAAAAAAGGTAACCAGTGCTGGGATAAATATAACCCATATAGACAGTCATCAACATTTACATATTATTCCGGAAATACTAACGGTAGTTATTGATATTGCTAAAGAACATAAAATTCGAGCACTTAGAATACCAGATGAATCATACTTTTTCTTTGGCAGCTATCCATTTTCTCTCGTCAGGTTCGTAGCGCGGTGTGGTTTAACTTACCTTGCAAGGATTGCCAGGCATAAGGTCAGAAAGAATAACTTAGTTGTACCTAACCATTTTTTTGGCATGTTGGCAGGCGGTAATATGCAGGAGAAATATTTGTCCGAAATTATTAGACAAATACCTGATGGTGTTTCGGAGATTATGGTTCACCCAGGTTCTAACAATAAGTTATTAAGTACACAGCATAACTGGGAATATCATTGGGAAGAAGAGCTATTAGCACTTACTAGCAAGAATATAGGGAGATTAATAACTGATAAAGATATAAGTCTGGTTTCATTTAGGGAGCTGAGCCATGGTTAAATTATATAGGCGGCTAACAATACTAATCCTCTTGGTAGCTTCTATTTCTGGTGGGGTTATTTATTTTACAGTAGATATAAATACCCTTCGACATCTTAATTCCTTTCAACCATGGTCTCTGTTACTAGCATTAATAATGCTGGCTGTAGGTCTTTTTTTCGATGGCACTCGTCTTATGCACCTTGTAAACATATCTGGTGAGCGGATATCTCTGTCCGAAGCTGTACAGGTTGTATTTGGAAACTATTTTCTTGCACTGTTAACCCCAGGTGCAGCAGGCGGCGCAGTTGCACAGGTGATGTTTTTACGTCGATCGGGAGTGCCGATTGGAAAGGCGACTGTACTTGTCGTAGTGCGAACAATTTTATCAATTCTGTTTCTTATGATTTGTCTACCAGTTGTATTTTATCATGATCCTGGACTGATGCCGTGGATTTCAAAAACTATACTGGCAACAGTATCCGCAGCTATTGTAATAGGAATCTTTATGGCAATTTGGTTGTTTAGAACTAATTTACTTAGTTCTTTACTTGTGCTATTCACTAAGCATTTATCTCATAACCGGCGTCGTCGAATATTTTCACTTTACCGTGACGTTCGCGGAGCTGTATTTATGTTATCATCTGCTCCCTTAAGCATGCTAAGAGTATTCTTTGAATCAGCTATAAGTCTATTGGCACTTTACAGTGTTGTACCAATTCTCATCATGGGTATGGGTGTACCTATAGATCTGCAATTTATTATGGGTAGAATGATATTTTTAAACATATTGCTCTATTTTGCCCCCACGCCCGGAGGTTCAGGAATAGCGGAGGGTGGTTTTATAGTGCTTTTTAGTGAAGCCTTACCCTCTGGTACAGTTGGTATAGCTGCAGTAGCATGGAGAATTCTAGCTGAGTACCTGCCATTCGTCATTGGTTTATACTTTACTATTAAAGTTTTTGGTCGAGATTTCTTAAAGAACCAGATTAAGTAGGAGGCATATATATGAAGGTTTTAGTAACTGGAGGAGCAGGTTTTATAGGATCTCATATCGTAGATAAGCTGATTAATGAAGGCTGCCATGTTGTAATAATTGACGACCTTAGTACAGGATTACGTGAAAATATTAATTCAGGCGCAGAATTTATTGAATTAGATATCCGCAGCAGTCATTTAAATGATCTTTTTGCTGAGAAGCAATTTGATTATGTTATTCACCAGGCTGCCCAGACAATGGTTCCGAAATCATTGGAATTTCCACTTTATGATTGTGACGTAAATATCGCCGGAACAGTCAATGTGCTGGAAGCATGCCGCAAGAATACGGTCAAGCGTATTGTCTTTGCTTCGACGGCTGCAGTCTATGGTGATGAAGCTGATTTACCAATTAACGAACATGCTATTTCCAAGCCTCAATCTTTTTATGGATTAAGTAAACTGACTGTAGAAAAATATTTAGGTCTCTATAAACAACACTTCGGATTAGATTACGTCGTACTAAGGTATGCCAATGTTTACGGCGAGAGACAGGGTGATTCTGGAGAAGGCGGAGTAATAAGTATCTTCACACGTAAAATGCTTACCCAGGAGCCTGTTATGGTTTTTGGTGACGGGGAGCAGACGCGCGACTTTATTTATGTGGGAGATATTGCTTCTGCAAACTACCAAGCCCTTAACACACCTCACGCAAATAGAGTGTATAATATTAGCACTCAAACCGAGACTAGTGTTAATACCTTGCTAGAGCTCCTAGCCAAGATCAGCGGTAAAACGGTAGAGAGAGTGTATGGTCAAACTCGCGAAGGCGATATTTATCGATCATCTCTATCTAATTTATCCGCCTGTCAAAATTTGCAATGGAAGCCTAATACTACTTTGGTTGATGGCTTGACGAGAACATTTAATTCACTAAATTAATAGCTTAATCAATATCACCAGGAGGTTTATAACTTGTTTAGGTTCTCAACATCAGCCTTAATAATCCTAGGAATTTCCGGTATAATTATGTTCTATAATTTAGGGGGTATCCCGCTTTTAGATCCAGATGAGCCTGTTTATGCCGAGACACCTAAGGAAATGTATACTTTTAATGAGTTTATCTCGCCGCGTATATATGGAGAGTATTGGTATGATAAGCCGCCCATGTATTATTGGCTTGTAGCTGCATCTTATAAAATCTTCGGTGTTACTGAATTCGCTGCTAGATTCCCATCCGCACTATTGGGTGTGTTATGTGTATTAGCTGTATACAGCTTTGCACGCCGTTTTTTTGGTGGCAAGGCAGGCTTAACCAGCGCACTGGTCTTAGCTACAAGTATAGAATATTTCTACCTAGGGAAAGCCGCTGTTACTGATATTACATTAAACTTATTTCTCACATTATGCTTATTGAGCTTTATTGACAAACGCTATTACTGGGCTTACTTTTGGGCTGGGTTAGCGACTGTCACAAAGGGACCCATTGGACTGATTTTCCCGGGAGCAATAGTTTTTTTATACCTGGCTGTTACCGGTAATTTTTCTGAGCTTAAAAAAATGAAAATTCCTACTGGTATTGCTTTATTTTCTATTGTTGCAATTCCATGGTATTGGATTATGTTTCAGATTCACGGCACTATATTTATTGATACCTTTTTAGGATTTCATAATATCACCCGTTTCACTTCTCCCGAACACCCAGAACTTGTTGTATGGTATTATTATATCCCTGTCTTATTACTTGGCTTCTTCCCCTGGACAGCTTTAGGAGTACAAGCAGTCTGGGCATCATTAACAAAAGGCAGTCGTGAGCGCAATGTGCTGCTCTTTTTAAATGTCTGGGCAGCGTTCATCTTTGTGTTTTTTACAGTTTCACGCACTAAACTAGTATCTTATATACTTCCCATGTTTCCACCGCTTGCCATGATCGTAGGTTGGTATATAGACTACCTGTGGTCTGGCCGAAAAAAGACTTGCCCTAGCTGGCCAATTTTATTGACAATTCTCGTACTATTTTTAGTAGGTGGAATGTTTTTAGGACTTAAAGCAATGCCGGAATTAGCGAGTGGAGTTATTGCCCAGTCAGTAATCTTGGTTATTATGGCAGTCGCAGTAGTATATCTAACTTGGCGAAAGTCTTTTCAGCAAGCCTTTTGGATGCAAGTTATTGCAATGACTTTATTCTCTATTGTTCTAGTGACTGTGTTGTTTCCAATTGCAGCTCCCGCTTTTACGGTTAAGAACATTGCTAACGATTTTCGAGCAAACTATGATGGTGTATCGCCTGTTTATGTAGTAAAATTCCTGCACCCAGGATTTACCTTCTATACAGATATCTATGGTAACGAAATACTAACAGATGAAGAATTAATAGATACAATTAACAATAAGAAGAAAGCCTACATACTCATTCGCCAATTAGAGTATAAAAAGCTGTCGAACAATGATCTCCAAAAGGTAAGCATACTGGCTACATCGGCAGATAAAATCCTACTGTTGAAACAGTAGGGTAAGACATATTAGTAAGCCTTCAATTTAAATAAAAAGCACAATATTGGCATTTAGTTTACCTTATAGCAAAATCTTGCTATAATATATAACGAATAATATTCACGGGCATACAAGCCTAGTGTCCCGAAGGAGGAATGGGTGTGGCACTAACAATTAATCCAAAACATTGTAAAGGGTGTAATATATGCGTAGCCTTTTGCCCAAAACAAGTTTTAGACTTGGATGAAGTAGGTAAAGTGTATATTAAAGATTTGGACAAGTGTATTTCCTGCGGTCAATGCGAACTACGCTGCCCTGACTATGTAATTAAAGTAACTAAAGAAACCAGGAAGGTGGAGAACAAATGACCAAAGCACGGCTAATGCAGGGTAATCAAGCTTGCGCCGAAGGCGCTGTAGCTGCTGGCGTGACATTCTTTGCCGGTTACCCAATAACACCTAGTACCGAAGTTGCCGAGATATTAGCAGAAACACTACCTAAAATCGGCGGTAAATTTATTCAGATGGAAGATGAAATTGCCAGTATGGGTGCCGTATGCGGCGCTTCATTAACTGGTGTTAAAGCTATAACAGCGACTAGCGGACCTGGCTTTTCATTAAAACAAGAACTTATTGGCTACGCTGCAATGGCCGAAATACCTGTAGTAATAGTAAATGTGCAACGCTCTGGCCCAAGTACCGGATTGCCGACTTCCCCAGCTCAAGGTGATGTTATGCAAGCGCGTTGGGGTACACATGGCGACCGTGGAGTTATTGCCTTGTCTCCCGGCTCAGTAAGAGAATCTTTTGACATTACTGTCAAAGCCTTTAATTTTGCTGAAAAATTCCGTGTGCCAGTAATTTTGCTAATGGATGAGGTTATTGGTCATATGCGTGAGCGGGTTGAACTACCAGAAGCTAGTGAAATTGAGATAGTTAACCGCAAGAAACCGACCGTATCTCCTGATGATTATCAAGCGTACAAGCCGGATGCAGATGGTGTACCACCGATGGCTTCATTCGGAGAAGGTTATTTTTACCATGTAACGGGCCTTATGCACAACTATCAAGGCATGCCTACGCAGAAGGCTGACATGACCATTGAAGTTATTGATCGCCTTCACACCAAGCTTGAAAGAGCAAAAGAGGAAATTACACTCTATACTGAGCATTTCATGGATGACGCTGAAGTTGTCGTAGTAGCCTATGGCGGAACAGCACGTGCTGCTATTGCGGCTGTAAAAGAGGCAAGAGCCCAAGGTATCAAGGCCGGTCTATTAAAACTGATAACTATTTGGCCATTCCCCGGACATATCATTCAAGAAGTCGCTAAAAAAGCTCATACAATCATAGTACCAGAAATGAACTATGGTCAGCTTGTTGGCGAGGTTCAGCGGTATGTTGGTATGGACAAAGTAGTCCCTATCAATAGATATGACGGATTATTCTTTAATCCAGAGGAAATTTTAGAGCCAATAAAAACTGCAGTTGGAGGTGCTAAGTAATGGCCCAAATTGAAAAATATTTGCGCCAATCAGCATTACCGCATATTTGGTGTCCAGGCTGCGGTAATGGCATAGTATTGGCCTCAATTCTACGCGCAATTGATAAGCTGCAATTAGATCAGCAAAAAACAATAATAGTCTCGGGGATCGGCTGTTCTTCAAGAGCATCTGGCTATATGAATTTTAATACCATACATACTGCTCACGGACGTGCGCTTACTTTCGCTACTGGTATAAAGCTAGCAAATCCTGAGCTTAATGTCATTGTTATTACTGGTGACGGCGATTCAACAGCAATCGGTGGTAACCACTTCATCCATGCTGCTCGTCGTAATATTGATTTAACTACAATCATCTTCAATAACAACATTTATGGAATGACAGGCGGTCAATATTCTCCACTTACGCCGACCTCTAGTAAGGCTTCAACTTCACCTTTTGGTCACATTGAACGCCCATTTGATATTCCGGCGTTGGCAAAAGCTGCAGGCGCATCATATGTTGCCCGTGGCACAGCCTATCATGCGACAATGCTTACTGATTTAATCGTCAAAGGTATCGAGAACAAGGGCTTCTCTGTTATTGATGCCATTACCCAATGCCCGATCTCTTTTGGCCGCAAAAATAAAATGGGATCACCGGCTAAGATGATGGAGCTGCAGCGTGATAATGCTGTAATGGTGCAGGCAGCAGCCAAACTGAATCCTGAAGACCTTGAAGGCAAGTTTATAATTGGCGAACTTCACCGTGAAACTGCGCCGGAGTATACTGCTGAATATGATAAATTAATTGCTCGGGTTCAGCAAAAAGGGGGTAACCGCTAATGTGGCAAGTCAGTTTAAGTGGTACTGGAGGCCAAGGTTTAATATTAGCTGGTATAATTTTAGCTGAAGCAGCAATTCTGGATGGTAAACAAGCTATCCAGACTCAATCCTATGGACCTGAGGCTCGCGGCGGTGCTAGTAAGGCCGAAGTAATTATCGATGATAATGAAATTGATTATCCAAAAGTATTATCAGCTGATTTACTCTTGGCAATGAGCCAGGAAGCATGTGTTAAATATATTGATATTTTAAAAACTAATGGCAAACTAATCGTTGACACCACTTATGTCAAAGAAGTACCCGCTGTTGATGCAGAGGTATTAAAGCTTCCGATTACAAAAGCAGCCCGTGAACAACTTAACAATGCTATGTTTGCTAATATCATTGCTCTCGGAGCTTTGGTTGGATCAACACAACTGGTTAGCGAAGAATCACTCGTTGCTGCTGTGCTTAGCCGCGTTCCAAAGGGCACAGAAACTGTTAACCAGAAGGCTTTAGAAATCGGTCTTGCCATGGGCAAGACTAAGGCATAGCTATGTATGAGATAGCTCATATTGGGGTCGTAGTAAAGGATGCGGAATTATCCAGTAAGTTTTATTCTGAGGTGTTAGGCTGCAGAGTTTACGACCGTGTTGAGACTGAAGAGTTAAAGCTTATCTTTCTTAAGGCTGGCGACCAAACAATTGAACTGGTACAATATGCCCAAGATAAGGAAAACTGCCGTGCTGCAGGTGTGGTTGATCACATTGCTTTTATAGTGCCTGACATGAATGCAGCAGTTGCAAATCTGCGAAGTTTAAATGTACATCTGCTCTTCGACCAGCCTAAGGTATTATCTGATAAAGTAATACTGTTTTTCAGCGGCCCGGACGGAGAACGGCTTGAATTTATCCAAATGCTTCATGCATAATAAGAGGATGTCCTGAGAAGGACATCCTCTTATTTATTTAACTTGATATGGGAGGCGGTAGGAGCTCATTCGAGGCTTCTGATTGGCAACCAGTTTTTTTAGGTTATTGTATAATAAAGGCTGTGCAGAAACAAAGTTTCAGCACAGCCTTTATATCGTGTTTAGCCTTTAATGTTTTCAGCAAGGATTTCTGCGACATGCTTAATCTTGATGTTAGGAGCTTGTTTATCAAGGCCGCCTTGAATTTGCATCATGCAAGCAGGGCAACCAACGGCAATAACTTCAGCACCACTATCTTTTATGTTTGTAATCTTTTGTTTGAGTATTGGCATAGAGATTTCGGTATATTTAAGACCGAATGATCCGGCCATACCACAGCACTTATCACAATCTTTCATTTCAACAAATTCATATCCAGGAGCCGCATTTAATAATTGGCGTGGTTCCTCGAATATTCCCAGGCCGCGTTTCATGTGGCAGGAATCATGATAAGTAACCTTAGTGCCGCCAGCTGTTTTATTCAGGCGACCAGCCTTAGCATATTGTTCAGCAACAAAGCTGCCAAACTCACGTACCTTATGGGCGATTTTTTCCACTCTAGTTTTCCATTGTGGATCATCAGCGAATAATTCTACATAGGTTTGATGCCATGTTTCAGCGCAAGTAGGACATGCTGAAATAATTACGTCAGCATTTGTTGCTTCAAAAGCTTCAATATTGCGTTTGGCAATACTTTTTGCTGTTTCACGGTCGCCCATGCCAAGAACAGGTTTGCCGCAGCAACTTTGATCTTGTGGGAAGACCACTTCGATGTTAAGATCTTGCAGAACCTTAACCACCGATTCACCGGTTTGAGGGAAGACAAAGTCAATATTACAGCCACTAAAGAAAGCTGCTTTTTGAACCGGTTTAGATATTGTTTTTGTAATCTTAGCAACACGATCACGGAAAGGCGTATCTGCCACTGCTGGCAAGCTGCGGTCTTTGGCTAGACCAGCCAAGAAGAGAGGCAAGTGACGAATCACATTACCGGATTGGAAAGGCTTTTGTCCGACAGAAGCCAGACGCAACAGGGTATGAAATACTTTACGGTTAGCTAAAACATTTTCAAATACCACGCGAGTGGCAAAAGGTAGACCATGTTCCTTAACCGCTCTGGCGCGCAGTTCCTCGATTAGACCAGGAATGTTTATTTTACCAGGGCAAACCTCAACGCACTTGCGGCAGCCTATGCACATCTCGTTAATTTTTTCAAAATCACCCATATTGGACGTGAATGCAGTAAGAATAGCTCCGATACCACCAGCATAGATATGTCCGTAAACGTGACCACCAACTAAGGTATAAACAGGACACACGTTCAAACAGGATGCACAACGAACACAGTTGTAGATTTCTTTAAATTTTTCATCATGAGCAGCTTTGAGACGTCCATTATCCAGAATTATATAATGGACTTCGCGATCTTGCTCAACCCATTTGTCATTTTCTTTAACCATAACTGGTGTAACGCCATCTACCATGGTCATATAGCTGGTCATTAATTGGCCAGTGGCTCCACGGGGTAGCTGGCGAAGTATACAGGCAGCATCTTGAATCTTTGGAATTAATTTTTCATAACCGATGATTACAACATGAATGCGAGGCAGTGTGGTAGCTAGACGAGCATTACCTTCATTAGTAACAAGGCCAATGGCTCCATTTTCCGCAATGCCGAAGTTAGCACCGGTAATGCCCATGTCAGCCGCTAAGAATTCTTCGCGTAAGTTTTGGCGAGCAACCTGGACCATAAAGGGAATATCGGTGGGAATATCTTGTTTCAATTCTTGGGAGAAATAACCGGCAATTTGGTGACGGTTAAGGTGAATAGCAGGCATAACCATATGGGAAGGTTTATGGCCAGCGATTGCTATAATCCATTCGCCAAGGTCAGTTTCTTTGACATGAAGTCCGGCTCCTTCTAGGGCATGGTTAAGATGTATTTCTTCAGAAGCCATAGATTTTGATTTTACAATTCGTTTAACGCCTTTTTCTTTACACAAATCAATCAGATATTTTTTAAGAGCATCGCCATCTTTTGCGCGAAATACGTTAACACCGCGCTTGGTAGCTTCAGCTTCAAATTTATCCGCAACTTCATCAAGATGCGCTACGGTGTCAATTTTCATGTTTTTGAATTGTTCCCGTAAAGCGTCAATATCTTGTACGTTTTCGTATGCCTTAGCACGTCCTACTGGGTAGGCTTCAGCAAAGCGGCCCAAAGCGCCACGCAGTACTTCGTCATTTAGTTTTTCATCAATTTCTTTTTTCAAATTACGATTATTTGTTTCCATTAGTTTGCACCTCCGTTGATTTCTTCATCAACAGCGATTACCACAAAGCGGCTAGGACCATGAACCCCGATGGTCAAGACGCGCTCAATATCAGCGGTACGGCTGGGACCGGTTATGAAGCTGACATAACCGCGATTAAAGACCTTGGAGAATACTTCAAAAGCTTCTTCTACACCAGGTACTATATTATTACTGTTAAGAAAAACAATATGTAGAGGAGGTAGCATCGAAACCAAGCGGCTTCCGATATCGTAACCATCCATAGCAACACTGCCAGTTTCAGCAACACCAAATTCAACAGAGGAGATACCAATATCAGCGGTTTCCGCATGTTCAGCAATGTCTGTTGTTGTAGTGTACACGGCAATACCCATATTTGCTAGCTCTTCATTTACCCCGGAGGCTTTTTGCAAGGGGTTGTCAACTGTGACAACCTTCTTCGCATTGGTAAACTTTGCTATATTAGCAACGATTTCTTTGGCCTCTACTGCGGTTTTAACACGGAACAGTTCCGCCGAAGCCATTTTGGCGCATCTTTCAAATTCGGCAAAATATTGTTCACCAAATTTGCCTGCTGGAAAACCTTGTTTCCAGTCTTCACAAACTTTTTTCATTATTTCACTCCTTCTTTAATGGTAGAATATAGCTAAAATTGCAATCAAATAACATATTCGCACTAAATTTAAAATATCCTTTTCTATGCGTAAGAAAAATCCTACTATTTTTAAAGATAAAATCCTACAAATAGCAATAGGCCAAAAGATTGTTTGAAAATAAATTTAGCTTTCTAGAAGGAAACTTGTTTTAAATATGGAATATAAATCTAATACTATTATAGTAAAGATAGTATGCTGAATAGCAATTTATGCTTGAAACTTAATAATGTATGGGAATAGGTGCGCATGCTTAAATGGGAAGTTCGGTGCAATACCGGCGCGGTCCCGCCACTGTGATGGTGAGTATCCTATGTAGACCACTGGAGCGATCTGGGAAGGTGTAGGATGTACGATGAACCAAAGTCAGGAGACCTGCCTATTCTAACACACACCGTTATGACCTACGGTAGATAGGCAGGTGGGTAGAATAATCTTGTCATGTTTATTTTTACCCCCTGTTCAGGGGGTTTTTTATTTGAAAAAAATGCGCTCAGGAATTACTACAGGTACCTGTGCAGCTGCCGCCGCTAAAGCAGCCTTGTTAGCTTGTCAAGGACAAACGCCTGCCACTGTCGATGTTTGCACACCACAAGGCATCATCTTGCATGTACCTATTGCCTCTTATTCCTGTCAGGCTAATAGGGGACAAGCTAGAGTCATTAAAGATGCAGGTGACGATCCTGATATTACTCACGGAGTAGAAATTGTAGCCACCGTTGATATTCATGACAATAAAGGCGTGTTAATTAAGGCTGGGACAGGAGTTGGTACGATTACAAAGCCTGGTCTATCTGTTCCTGTGGGATATCCTGCAATCAACCCTGGACCGCATAAGATGATAACAGACGCTGTACTTGACGTCCTACCGCAGGACAAAGGAGCAACAATTACGATTTCAATACCAAGCGGAGAAATTTTAGCTAAGAGAACACTGAATCCCTTCTTGGGAGTTGAAGGCGGTTTGTCAATAATTGGTACAACTGGAATTGTCGAGCCCATGTCTGAGGAGGGGTTTAAAAATTCTCTAACACCGCAAATTAGTGTCGTCAAGGCGCTTGGTTATCATGATATTGTTTTTGCTCCCGGAAAAATCGGTCAGGACATTGCAATTAACAAATGCATGCTGCCAAAAGAAATAGTAATACAAACAAGTAATTTCATTGGCCACATGCTCGAGAGCGCAGCTGAGTATAAAATGCGAAGAGTATTGCTTTTCGGCCACTTAGGAAAGCTTGTAAAGGTTGCAGCAGGGATATTTCATACGCACAACAGAGTTGCTGACGCCCGCTTGGAGACATTGGCTGCTTATATGGCTGCTAACGGAGCTCCACGTGAGGCAGTACAAAAAATTCTTAACTGCACTACAACTGAGGCAGCAATGCCTATTATCAAGGAATACTCTATGACCTGCATTTATGACTTATTGGCCGCTAGAGCCAGTGAACGAGCTGAACGCTATGTGTTTGGAGACCTTAAGGTAGGAACTGTAATTGTGACTCTGAGCGGTGAAATACTTGGTCTAGACGCTGCAGCGCGTGAGATTGGAGGAAGTTTAGGATGGAATATAAAATAACGGTAGTAGGAATTGGCCCTGGTTCACCGGACTATCTGCTACCAATTGCCAAACAGGCAATAGAAAACGCCCAAGTACTTGTAGGAAGTAAGAGGGCATTAGAAACTTTTGCGTCAGGCGACGTTACTACTAAAGTAATTGGTAAAGATATCACTGATGTGATGGACTTTATTCAAAATAAATTAAATACGCAAGATGTAGTGGTAATGGTTTCAGGAGATCCTGGGTTTTACAGTCTATTGGGGGCGCTGCAAAGCAATTTTTCAAGCAGTCAGTTAAGTGTAATCCCTGGAATTAGCTCAGTACAATTGGCGTTTGCGCGAATTGGGCAGCTGTGGCATGATGCAAATTTAATAAGCATGCACGGCCGTGAGCCTTCTGCCGATTGCTTGAAATATGAACCCAATAAAAAACTTGGTATCTTGACTGACTTTACATATAATCCTCAAAATATTTCTCACACGCTAATTGCTCACGGTTGGCCGGCTAATTCTCAGGTTTGGCTATGTGAGAACTTATCTTACGATAATGAGCGCATTGTGGCTTCAACTTTGGAAGAGACCAAAGTTTTGGAAGGATTTTGCCATTGCGTAATGGTGGTGAACTCATGATTTATTCTCTTGGTATAGCCGATGAGCATTTTGTTAGGGGAAACATCCCTATGACAAAAGAAGAAGTTCGAGTTCAAGTTCTAGCTAAAGCTCAAATTAAACGCAGTGACACAGTAATTGATATCGGCGCTGGCACAGGTTCAATATCGGTTGAAGCTGCTTTACAAGCTATAGATGGAAAGGTATACGCGATTGAACGAGAGCCGGAAGGTGTAGAACTTATTCGAAAAAATGCAGATAAGTTTTGTGTCGGTAATATTGAAGTTGTTTCAGGCTTAGCTCCGGCTGCCCTCGAAAGACTACCAGACGCAAATGTTATCATTATTGGAGGAAGCGGGGGGCATCTGGAGGATATTTTAGCAAAATGTGATAATTTATTGAAACCTGAAGGACGCTTAATAATGACCGCAGTGACAATAGAAACCCTTTATAAAGCGCTAAATATTATGCAAAATAATCCTTCATATACTGTATCAGCTTTTGGTTTACAGGTAACACGAATTAAACAAGTAGGTTCAAGCAATATGCTGCAAGCTTTAAACCCAATATATATTGTCGCATGTACCAAAGGAGGTAACGATGACAAAACTAGGTAATTTTTATGGAATCGGAGTAGGACCAGGTGCGCCTGACTTACTGACAGTCCGCGCCGCAAATATACTAAAGTCGATAGATGTTTTATGCGTACCGCGCTCAAGCAAAGAAAATGATAGCGTCGCTTTTAAGGTTGCCGGCTCTTATATAAGTAAGGAAACTGAGATCGTTGAATTATCAACTCCCATGACTAGAGATTCTAAGATTTTGCATGCAGAATGGGAAAACGGAGCACAAATAATCGCCAACTGCTTACGAAAAGGCCAAAACGTTGCCTTTATTACAATTGGCGATGCTATGCTCTTTAGCACATATACCTATATATTAAAAAAGCTGCAAAACTTATTGCCAGAAGCACATGTCGAGAGTGTTCCTGGAGTGACATCTTTCTCAGCTACGGCTGCTTTTCTCAATACCGCTTTAGCTGAAGGCAGCGAAAAGCTCGCAATTATTCCAGCTATAGATAATCCCGAAGACCTCCGAACTATTTTGCGTGAGTTTCCAAACGCTGTTCTAATGAAAGTAGCTGGCAAGTATGACGAAATTGTCAATATTCTTGATGAGTTGCATCTTAAGAACAAGGCAGTTTATGTTAGTAACTTAGGCTATGATAACCAGTTTATTACCTATGACCTAGATAGTATACGAAATACAAAACGTGACTATTTGTCACTGATATTAGTTAAACGGGAGGGTTTTTAGTGCAAGTTTTTTTTGTTGGGGCCGGACCTGGTGATCCTGAGCTTATTACAGTAAAGGGACAGCGTATGCTGCAAGAGGCAGATGTTATTATCTATGCTGGTTCCTTAGTAAACCCTGCTTTGCTCTCACTAGCAAAAAAGGATGCTTCTATATATAATAGTGCTTCGATGACTTTAGACGAAGTCATATCCGTAATGGAACAAGCTATAGATGCTAACAAGAATGTGGTTAGGCTTCATACCGGAGATCCCAGTATATATGGGGCTATTCAAGAGCAGATGGACGCTCTAGATAAAAAAAATATAACTTATGATGTAGTGCCAGGAGTAAGTTCATTCTTAGCCACTGCCGCCGCCTTGAAGCGTGAGTATACTTTGCCTGAGGTGTCTCAGACAGTTATTATTACCCGCTTGGAAGGACGGACACCCGTGCCGCCTAAAGAAAAGTTAGCTTTACTAGCTAGTCATGAAGCTACAATGTGCATATTTTTAAGTGTACATATGCTTGATAATGTGGTCGCCGAACTAATTTCGGGCGGGTATACTAACGACACGCCTGTAGCTATAGTACAGAAAGCATCCTGGCCCGACCAGAAGATTATGCGGGGAACATTGAAAACTATTGCTGGCATTGTGAAAGAAGCTGGCGTAGATAGAACGGCGATGATTGTCGTTGGAGATTGCCTAGACACCGACTACGCTCTGTCTCGCCTTTACGCTCCCGAGTTTTCACACATGTATAGAGATGCAAAGTAATGAAGGTCGCAATTATAGCGGTAACTAAGGCCGGCGCACTCTTATCAGACCAACTGGCTTGCAGATTAAAAGACAACACAGCTGTCTATGTTAAATCAGGACGTAATTTATCTAATCAATTTGTATTTGACTCTTTAAAAAGCCTGGTATCAGAAATATTCTATAAGTATGACGGTTTTGTTTTCATAATGGCAGCAGGCATTGCCGTAAGAATGATTGCGCCCTATGTTAGTGACAAGCGACTGGACCCAGCTATAGTGGTTATGGATGACCAGGGTCAGCATGCTATTAGTATTTTAGCCGGCCACATCGGTGGAGCAAACGAATTAACACAGCATGTCAGTGAGGCTGTTGGAGCAAAGGCAGTAATAACTACTGCAACTGATCTTGCAAATAAACCTGCAGTCGATATTTTCGCCAATGACTTAGGCTTAGCTGTTGAACCTTTTGACCATATGAAATTAATTAATTCTTCCTTGGCGAACAATGAGGTAGTTGGCTTTTTTCTCGATAC
>Ga0074195_1001379_pt1 | contig 34721 bp, 26 predicted proteins | sample EPASupsiteHSE623_FD_64525 | JGI IMG/M metagenome (GOLD analysis project Ga0074195, IMG submission 64525) | Bioremediated contaminated groundwater from EPA Superfund site, New Mexico - Sample HSE6-23 | ecosystem: Environmental > Aquatic > Deep subsurface > Groundwater > Contaminated ... | reverse complement strand
CGTGATCAAAACGGCGGACTGGCTGATCGACCTCGGCCCCGAAGGGGGAGATGGCGGCGGCAGGATCATCGCCAGCGGCACGCCAGAGCGGGTGGCGAAGGAGAAGGACAGCTATACCGGGAAGTATTTGGCGAAGGCGCTCAAGCCAAAGAAATAAGCTGGGTAACTTGTTGCTCTCGCGGGGAATCCGTATAAAAAATCCGTTCTGCTATACACATCGCTGGCAATATGTATAGAAAATCGAGTTTTCTATACATGTCCTCCGTAAGGATGCCGAGATGCCAATCATCCCCCCGCTTGAACAATTGGACGCCAGCCGTTTCGACACGCCCGCCATTTTGAAGAAACTGGCCAGCAGCAGCCGAAAGCTGGCCGAACTCAAAGGCATTGCGGCGTCGATTCCGAATCAGGGAATCCTCATCAACACGCTGGGACTGCAAGAGGCAAAGGACAGTTCCGAGATTGAGAACATCGTCACCACCCATGACGAGTTGTTCAAGGATGACGTGCTGCCGGAAGCGTTCGGCAACCCGGTGGCCAAGGAGGTCTTGCGTTACCGGCAGGTATTGCGGCTCGGTTTCGAACAGGTTCGTCAAACTGGCCTGATTACCGCCAACCACATCATCGCGATTCAGTCCGAACTAGAGCGTAATAACGCGGGATTCCGCAAATCGCCGGGAACGGCACTCAAGAACGGTAGCGGCGAAACCGTCTATACCCCGCAAGCAAGAACCCACCGAGATCGTGGCGCTGATGCGCGATCTGGAGCGTTTCATCAACGAGCCAGACCGCTTCGCTGCCGATCCGCTGATCAAGATGGCGTTGATTCACCACCAGTTCGAAAGCATCCACCCGTTTTACGACGGCAATGGACGCACCGGGCGCATTCTGAACGTGCTGTATCTGGCCAAGGAAGGGCTGCTTGACGTGCCGGTGCTATATTTGAGCAGCCATATCGTGCGCACCAAGGCAGATTACTACCGCCTGCTGCAAACCGTGCGTGACAGCGGCGCCTGGGAGGAATGGGTGCTCTATCTGCTGGAGGCCGTAGAGCAAGACCATCGCCACCATTCATGGCATCAAAACCGCGCTGTACGACTACAAGCACCGTATTCGCGCCGGATTCAAGTTCTACAGCCAGGACTTGATCAACAACCTATTCACCCATCCCTACACCAAGATCGAGTGCGTGCAGCGCGACCTGAAGGTGTCGCGCCTGACGGCGACCAAGTACATGGACGCGCTGGCTGAGGCAGGGTTCGTTCAGAAACAGAAGGTCGGGCGGAGTAATTACTACATCAACCTTGCGCTTAACGAGATTCTGCTGGGCAATCCGCGATGAATGAATATCGACTCAATATGATTGAGCCATTTTTCCACCAGATCACTAACAATGAGCCGACAAATAGCCAGTCATTCCCGCGAAAGCGGGAATCCAGGTAAGCGCTGGCTCTGCATTTCCTTCGGTCAGATTCCGGGTTCCGCTTCGCGTCCCCGGAATGACGAAACTCTTGTCGTGTATTTTGGTAAACCGTCGATAGTACGGAGTGGGCAGTATCCTAGAACCAAGAGCGGGCACTAGTCATATTCCAGTTCGCGAATCCTGGCAAAAATCAGCTTGCGCGCTTCACGATTGACGGCAAGATCGAGGACTTCGATCAAGGAGAGGATGTCGTCCCATAGTCTGTGCTTCTTGCAATAAGCGACGATATCTTTGGTTCTCATGATAGTGTCCCTGAATATGAATCCTGCTCCCATGGTTTCATTAACGGCAATAAGTCGAATTTGCTTACCGCTGTTACCAATATTTACAAACTCATGCAGGCCATAACGGTTCTTCATCCATCAACGCGATCTGCTCACGCAGTTCCAGAATGCGATCCTGCCAGTAACGTTGCGTGTTGAACCAGGGGAACGCCTGCGGAAAGGCCGGATCGTCCCAGCGCCGCGCCAGCCACGCGGAATAGTGGATCAGACGCAGGGTGCGTAGCGCTTCGATGAGGTGCAATTCCCTGGGGTCGAAGTCGAAAAAGCATTCGTAGCCGGTCAACAGATCGGCCATTTGCCGCGCCATGTCGGCGCGGTTTCCCGAAAGCAGCATCCACAAGTCCTGTATCGCGGGGCCGGTGCAACTGTCGTCGAAGTCTACGAAACAGGGACCTTCTTGCGCCGACCACAGCACATTACTGGCATGGCAATCGCCATGCAGACGCAGGCTGCGTAGCGATCCTGCTCGCTCGTAGCAGCGCCGCACGCCTTCCAGCGCCTGCGCCGCCACGCTGCTCCAAGCGGCGGAAAGGTCATCCGGAATGAAGTCGTGCGCCAGCAGGTAATCGCGAGGCTCTTCGCCAAAGCTGGCGATGTCTAGCGTCGGGCGATGCTGGAAGGCTTGCAGCGCGCCGATGGCATGGATGCGGCCGATGAAGCGACCCATCCATTCCAGGGTAGCGCTGTCATCGAGTTCAGGGGCGCGGCCGGCAACTCTGGGATAAACAATGAAGCGAAATCCCTCGAAGCTGTGCAGCGTCTTACCGTCCGGCAGCGATATGGTTGGCACGACCGGAATCTCGCGCTCAGCCAGTTCCCGCACGAAGGCATGCTCTTCGAAGATGGCGTCATCGCTCCAGCGTCCGGGACGGTAGAACTTCGCTACGACGCAAGCATTAGGTTGATTTTCCTCCAAGCCGATCTGATAGACGCGGTTCTCGTAGCTGTTGAGCGTAAGCAAACGACCGTCGACGCGCAAGCCTACGCTTTCAATAGCGTTAAGGACGACATCGGGCATTAGTCCTGCGTAAGGAGGATTCTTCACCAAAAACCTGACGAAACTACAGCACGTAGCGCGCCAGGTCCTCACTCTGGGAGAGTTCCTTGAGGCGAACGTCGACGTAATTGGCGTCGATAAGCACCGTCTTGTCTTTTTGGCCAGTGAGGCTGCCAGCACTGAAGGAAACGTCTTCGAGGAGTTTTTCCATCACCGTGTACAGGCGACGCGCGCCGATGTTTTCGGTCCTCTCATTGACGGCAAAGGCGATCTCCGCCATGCGCCGGATGCCGTCAGGCGTAAATTCCAGCGCCACCTCCTCGGTACCAAGCAGGGCCTGGTACTGGCGCGTCAAGCAAGCGTCAGTGCTGGTAAGGATGCACTCGAAATCATCGACCGAGAGCGAATCGAGTTCGACTCGAATCGGGAAACGCCCCTGCAATTCGGGAATCAGGTCGGACGGCTTGGCGTAATGAAACGCGCCGCTAGCTATGAACAGGATATGGTCGGTCTTGATCATGCCGTACTTGGTCGATACCGTGGTTCCCTCCACCAGCGGCAGCAAGTCGCGCTGCACGCCCTGGCGCGAGACATCCGCGCCCTGCACCTCAGAGCACGAGGCGATCTTGTCGATTTCGTCGAGAAAAACAATGCCGTTCTGCTCCACATTCTTTAGCGCCTGGGTCTTAACCTCGTCGTCGTTGACCAGATGCGCTGCTTCCTCGTCGGTAATGACCTTCATGGCGTCGCCGATTTTCAGCTTGCGCATCTTGCGCTTGCTGCCACCGCCAAGGTTCTGGAACATCCCTTGCAGTTGCTGGGTCAAATCTTCCATGCCGGGCGGCGCAAATATTTCCATCTGTGCCGAGACTGCTGCCACCTCGATCTCGATTTCCTTGTCGTCAAGCTGATGTTCGCGCAGCTTCTTGCGGAACTTCTGCCGCGTAACACTTTCCTTGCTTTCTTCACTGGCAACCGCATCTTCCGGTACTGGACGCGCCGGCGTCAACAGGGCATCGAGGATGCGATCCTCGGCGGCATCCAGCGCGCGACTATGTACGGTGCGCATCGCAGCCTCACGCGCATCCTTGATCGCAGTTTCGGCAAGATCGCGGATGATGGTGTCGACATCGCGACCGACATAGCCAACCTCGGTGAACTTGGTTGCCTCTATCTTGATGAACGGCGCATTGGCAAGCTTGGCCAAACGCCGCGCGATTTCGGTCTTGCCGACGCCGGTGGGGCCGATCATAAGAATGTTCTTGGGCGTGATTTCGCTGCGCAAGGGCTTGGCCACCTGCGCACGACGCCAGCGATTACGCAAGGCAATGGCAACGGAACGCTTGGCACGCCCTTGGCCGACGATATTCTTGTCAAGTTCCGAGACTATCTCGGCAGGAGTCATTTGGGTCATGTTTATTCGAGAGTTTCGATGGTATGGCTCTGGTTTGTGTAAATGCACAGGTCGCCGGCGATGGACAGCGATTTTTTGACGATATCAGCAGGGGCAAGTTCGGTGTTTTCAAACAATGCCCGCGCAGCAGCTTGGGCATAGGCGCCGCCGCTACCGATGGCGACAATGCCGAGTTCCGGCTCCAGCACATCGCCATTGCCCGTGATAACCAAGGAATTTTCGCGGTCGGCCACCACCAGCATGGCCTCCAGACGGCGCAACATGCGGTCGGTGCGCCAGTCCTTGGCCAGCTCCACGGCGCTACGCAGCAGGTTGCCCTGATGCTTGTCGAGCTTCGATTCAAAGCGTTCGAACAGAGTGAAAGCATCTGCCGTGCCGCCAGCAAAACCCGCCAGAATTTTATCGTTATAAAGCCGCCTGACTTTGCGCGCGGTTGCCTTGATGACGATATTGCCAAGTGTTACCTGACCGTCGCCACCCAGCGCAACACTATTGCCGCGCCGGACAGAGAGGATGGTGGTGCCATGATATTGATCCATACGATGTGCTTTCAAAAAGCGGAGATAGTGTCAGTAGATTGCGCCAACGCGGCTAAATTCAAGTGTGTAACTGCAGGTATCGCCTTATCGGAAGTGATTCAGGCATCAGAGGGGACTACCGTGATAGTCGGCGCGACCTTGGGCAAGATCAAGTTAAAGGTAGAGCCTTTGCCGACTTCGCTGTCCACCGTGATATCGCCGCCCAGCACGCCCGTCACAATGCTATATACGATGTTCAGGCCCAGTCCGCTGCCGCCCTTGCCCAGCTTGGTGGTGAAGAACGGATCAAAAATACGGCCCAGGTTGGCCGCTTCGATGCCTTTGCCGTCGTCGCGCAGCTTCAATTCGGTCTGGCGCTCATTGAGTTGGCGCGCTTCGATGGTTATCTTGCCTTGCGGTCCGCCGTCAAATCCATGCAAGATGGCGTTGTTGATGAGGTTGGTGATGACTTGCCCGAGCGGACCGGGAAAGCTGTCCATCCGGATGCCTTGCGGAATCTCGTACTCGATGGTGTAGGGGGTCTTCCTGAGGGTCGGGCGCAGTGTGACGACTATCTCGGAGACCACTTCTTCGAGCGTAAACTGGCGTCGTTGGGAGCTGGTCTGGTCCACCGCCACTTGCTTGAAGCTGGCGATGAGTTCCGCAGCGCGGTTCAGGTTGCGCAGGATGATGTCGGTGGCGTTGCTCGCGTCGTTCAGGTAGGTTTCCAGCATCGAGCGCTTGAGTCCGGAGGTCAGCGACTGGTTGATGCCTGTTGTCTGTTGGTTGAGCGTGCTGGCGACCATCACGCTGTTGCCGATCGGGGTGTTCAGTTCGTGCGCCACCCCGGCTACGAGCGAACCCAGCGCGGCCAGCTTTTCCGAGCGCAGCAGTTCGTTCTGCGCCAGCTTCAGGTTGTCCAGCGCCGTCGATAGTTCGCCGTTGGCCGCTTTCAATTCGGCGGTGCGTTCTTCGACTCGGCTTTCCAGGGAGATGTTGAGCTCGCGGATTTCCATCTCGATCTTGCGCTTTTCGGTGATGTCTTCTTCCGCCATGAGCAGCAGGCGTTCGTTGGCTACTTCGAACAGGCGCGCGGAAATTTCGCACAGCATGAAGTCGCCGTCGCCGCGCCGTCGCCAAGCTTCGTAACGTTGTATTTCGCCTCCTTGCTCGACGGCGGCTAGCACCGTATCGCAGTCTTCTTGTTCGATCCAGAATTGCGACTCGCGGTTGTCGCGGCCGATAATGGCCTCGCGCATCATGCCGAACTGCCTTTCCCAGGCTTCGTTGATGTCGAGAATGGTGTATTTGCCGTCGCCAACGCTGGAGACCGATAGCGCCACCGGCGAGGAATGAAATATGGCTGAGAATTTCTTCTCGCTGGCGCGTAATGCCTCTTCCGTCCGCTTCCGCTCCAGCTCCGCCGCCGCCCTCTCTCCAAATACCTGTAGCATCGAGGTCACAAGGTCAACCTTGATGATCGGCTGGCTACGCATCACTGCCAGTATGCCCATAATCTCGCCGGAGATGCCGCGCAACGGCATCCCGGCGTAACCGGCGATGTTATGGTCGATCAACCATTGATCGCGAAAGATATTGCAGGCGTCTTCCGGGAAAATCCGCATTTCTCCGCTGCTAACGACAAGCTCAGTGGGGGTGCCCGACATGCTGTATTCGACATCAGGGATACGCTGGCCTTTGGCATGGAAGGCAATGGTGCGCAAGCTACCGGGTTTGTCGGCAATTTTCAGGGCAATAAAGGCAAAGTCGCAGCTCAGGGTCTCGGCCAAGTCTCCAATCAGGCCAGGGAAATAAGCTTCTCCTCCCATGCCTTGACCGCCTTTGGCAAGACGACGCAGGGCGCGCTCGGCGCGGCGCTGGTCGGTGACATCTTGAATGGTCGCAATGACGCACAATGTACCGGCAATGTCGACCGTGGCAGCTGAAAGCAGCGCTTCACGATGCCCAGACTTGGTGCCGAGCGTCATGGGATAATCAAGCACCGTGCCTTCGGCGCGCAACCTGGCGATCCAGGCCAGCCTGTCCTCCGGAAAGGGCCAGATGCCTACGTCAGTGGACTTCTTGCCGATGGTTTCGGCGCGAGTAAAACCGGTCGCCTCCTGGTAACCCTCGTTGACATCGAGGTAAGTGCCATTATCCACACGGCTGATGCCAACATAGTCGAAGGCGCTATGAAATACCGCGTTGAACTTGCTATCTGCTATCGTCAGCGCGCGTTCGCAGTCAGTTAAATCCTGTTGCTGTTGCTTAAGCGCGCTGATGTCACGCAAAATGGACATCACGCAGCGACGACTGCCAGTTTCGAAAACGCGGCAATACGCCAGGCAGGAGATCAGGTCGCCATTTTTGCGCCTCATCCGGAATTCCTGCGCCCGGATTTCTCCTATAGCGTCCAGGCTACGATAGATATGCTTGTATTCAGCCTCTATCGCCCAAAAGAAAATTTCTTTGTCCGTTTTGCCGATGACTTCGGCTGCGGAATAGCCGGTACAACTTTCAAATCCGGCGCTGACCAGCAAATACTCGCCGCTGGCGAAGTCCTGAACCGCGATAGGGTCTGGCTGATGTTGCAGAAGCTGCTCGAACAGTTCCTCGGACTCGTCCATTGCCTGACCCTGAGCCAAAGTCAAAGTCTCCGCCATAGGGATGCAAGCTTGTCCAACTATTTCAATTTCGATTTAAGCCATTCCATATGTTGGTCCGCCGGCATTGGCCGGCCATAGAAGTAGCCCTGCGCCTCATGGCAGCCCATATTGCGCAATATCACGGCTTGCCGCTCGTCTTCGACGCCCTCGGCGATGATGTTGAGATCGAGGTTGCGGCCAAGATTCACGACCATTTGCGCAATGCTGCTGCCACGCTCGGAATCTATGATTTCATCGACGAAAGCCTTGTCAATCTTGAGGCGATCTACGTTGAGCTTCTGCAGGTGGCTAAGCGAGGAATAACCCGTGCCAAAATCGTCCACCGAGATGCTGAAACCGAGATGCTTGATTTCGTTCAGCGTCTTGATCATAAATTCGCTGCCTTCCATGGCGATCGACTCGGTGATTTCCAATTCGACATTGGCCGGATCGGCACCGGTGTCGTTCATGGCCCGATGCAGCATGGCAAGAAAACCGGGGTCGCGGAACTGGCACACGGAAACGTTCACTGCCATCACGAAATCGGTAAAGCCATGCTTCCTCAGCCGCATCAGTTCGTGCAATGCCGTGCGCAGCACCCACTCCCCGATACTGATGATCATGCCGGAAGATTCGGCCATCGGAATGAAACGGTCGGGAGGAACAAACTTGCCATCTTCAGTACGCCAACGCAATAGCGCCTCAGCACCCGTCGGTCTACCGTCCGCCAGCAATACCTGCGGCTGGTAAACCTGGAACAGGCGATCGAATTCGAAAGCGGAACGCAGGCCATGCAACAAATTGACCCGTTCGCGGATATCCACGCCCATATCGCGCGTAAAGTAGTAGAAATGACCGCGGTACTTGGTCTTGGCGCGCTTGAGGGCAATGCTGGCATCCTTGATGAAAGAATCGCTGGTGCTTCCTTCTGCATCGGAAATACGCAACAAGCCGATGGACACGGTAACCGGCAAATCTTCCTTTTCTATGCGGAAAGGTGTCTTGAATATGTCGATCAAGCGCTCGGGGTCGGCCTCGGTCATGTTCCCGAAAACACCGAAAACATCGGCACCCAACCGGGCGACAGCCACGTCTTTCCCAAGATTTGTAGTCAGGCGGGCTGCTACGGCCTTTAATAATTGATCGCCGAACTGATGCCCCAGGGCGTCGTTGGTCTCACCGAAATGATCGATATCGAGCAGCGCCAGAAGCATGGTCCCGCGTTCCGCGTCCCCCTTGCTCGCGAGCCGCTCTTCTATCAGATCCAATAAACAGCGACGATTGGGCAAAGCGGTCAACGGATCGAAAAAAGCAAAGTCGTGCAATTGCGAGAACATCGCCACATTGTCCAATCCGACCACGATATTGCTGCAGAAGACATCCAGTAACTGGCGGTCGACGGCATCGAGCGCATGCTGTGTATCCAGGTAGGTCGCCATGTTGCGCCCGGTGCGGCCACTGAAGTACAGCACCGTCGCATCCTCCTCGTAGAAGTTGCGGCGCTCCTGCATGCAGCGGATGAGCGAGTTCCTGATCTTGGCATCCTTGATCGTCTCGATCGGGCAGTTCAACAGCGGTTCATAGCGTCCGGCGGCGGCAATCACCATCAAATTCTGCTTATCTCCCTCGGGCGCCATCGACTGGGCGCAAACCAGGCTTTCCGGCGGCAAGCCGAGCAATCCCGTGATCTGAGTAATAACCCCACTGGCAAAACTCTGCAGGCCATGCAACGCCATCAACTCAGAACTGGCGCGAATAATGATATCGAGTCCGCGGCGGCTGATGTTGATGGAACGAATCTGCTCATACGAACGGACTGCCGCAGTAATGGTGGTAAACAGCTTGGTGCGCGTCAGTTCCGACTTGGTCTTGTAATCGTTAATGTCGTATTCGCGCACCGCGTCGATCTCAGGCGCGTATCCCGGCTGGCCGGTGCGCAGGATGATGCGTACTTCGGTCAGGCCCAACTCCTCGCGGATGACCCTGACCAGCTTCAGCCCGGAATCCTCTTCCTCCATCACCACATCGAGCAGGATCGCGGCAATGTCCGACTCGTTCGGCAGTATCCGCTTCGCTTCGGCCGCCGAGTAGGCATGCAGAAATTCAAGCGGACGATGATGCACATCCAAGTTGGACAAAGCAAATGTCGTGGCGGAATGGACATCGGCATCGTCATCAACAATGAGCACCCGCCAAACACTATTTCTTTGCTTGATGGCAGGTAAATCTTCTTCCTCGGAAAAATCCAGGATATCTTCGTCAGTCTTTTGGTTCATGGTGATAACCGTCTGCCTAGCCTATGTGGCTGTATCGTTTGAAATTGTACGTTTTGCGCAGCGCTTTATCGGGCACCTGTTGGTCACATGAATACGTAGCCATGTAACTTTAATGCTTTTCCTTGTGCAGTGGAATAGTTTTGCAGTAAAAACAATATGTTGCAGTGCAACACAGAAGCTTTCCGGAGGATTAAACCGAAGGTTTTGCGCAACCGTAGCCAAACTCTTCGCCTTGAAGAAAGCAGCTACGATAAAATGGAACGGAGGCTTACCTTCGGGAATCAAGCGTCCGCTACAGTCGCCAATTGAGGGCCGATCAGCGGCAAGATCAAGTTAAAGGTAGAGCCTTTGCCGACTTCGCTGTCCACCGTGATATCGCCGCCCAGCACGCCCGTCACAATGCTATATACGATGTTCAGGCCCAGTCCGCTGCCGCCCTTGCCCAGCTTGGTGGTGAAGAACGGATCAAAAATACGGCCCAGGTTGGCCGCTTCGATGCCTTTGCCGTCGTCGCGCAGCTTCAATTCGGTCTGGCGCTCATTGAGTTGGCGCGCTTCGATGGTTATCTTGCCTTGCGGTCCGCCGTCAAATCCATGCAAGATGGCGTTGTTGATGAGGTTGGTGATGACTTGCCCGAGCGGACCGGGAAAGCTGTCCATCCGGATGCCTTGCGGAATCTCGTACTCGATGGTGTAGGGGGTCTTCCTGAGGGTCGGGCGCAGTGTGACGACTATCTCGGAGACCACTTCTTCGAGCGTAAACTGGCGTCGTTGGGAGCTGGTCTGGTCCACCGCCACTTGCTTGAAGCTGGCGATGAGTTCCGCAGCGCGGTTCAGGTTGCGCAGGATGATGTCGGTGGCGTTGCTCGCGTCGTTCAGGTAGGTTTCCAGCATCGAGCGCTTGAGTCCGGAGGTCAGCGACTGGTTGATGCCTGTTGTCTGTTGGTTGAGCGTGCTGGCGACCATCACGCTGTTGCCGATCGGGGTGTTCAGTTCGTGCGCCACCCCGGCTACGAGCGAACCCAGCGCGGCCAGCTTTTCCGAGCGCAGCAGTTCGTTCTGCGCCAGCTTCAGGTTGTCCAGCGCCGTCGATAGTTCGCCGTTGGCCGCTTTCAATTCGGCGGTGCGTTCTTCGACTCGGCTTTCCAGGGAGATGTTGAGCTCGCGGATTTCCATCTCGATCTTGCGCTTTTCGGTGATGTCTTCTTCCGCCATGAGCAGCAGGCGTTCGTTGGCTACTTCGAACAGGCGCGCGGAAATTTCGCACAGCATGAAGTCGCCGTCGCCGCGCCGTCGCCAAGCTTCGTAACGTTGTATTTCGCCTCCTTGCTCGACGGCGGCTAGCACCGTATCGCAGTCTTCTTGTTCGATCCAGAATTGCGACTCGCGGTTGTCGCGGCCGATAATGGCCTCGCGCATCATGCCGAACTGCCTTTCCCAGGCTTCGTTGATGTCGAGAATGGTGTATTTGCCGTCGCCAACGCTGGAGACCGATAGCGCCACCGGCGAGGAATGAAATATGGCTGAGAATTTCTTCTCGCTGGCGCGCAATGCCTCTTCCGTCCGCTTCCGCTCCAGCTCCGCCGCCGCCCTCTCTCCAAATACCTGTAGCATCGAGGTCACAAGGTCAATATTTTTCGGCAGCTGAGTATGCATGACAGCAAGCGCCCCCAACACTTCTCCAGAAACAGTCCTCAATGGAGTTCCAGCAAAGGCCACTATGTTGTTTTTCGCCAGCCAAGGAGCATCTGGAAAAGTATTGCTCACATTATTCTGGAAAACGCACAGTTTTCCAGTGACGATTACGTGGTCGCAGGGAGTACCGACCAAGGCATAGTCAAAGTTAGGAACACGTTGCCCCTTAACAAGATAGCTCAACGTCCTCACCCGAGAGTGGTCGCCTGGAATCAGCAGGCTGATGAATGCATAATCGCAGTCCAGTGTTTCGGCCAGATCGGCGCACAGCGTATCGAAATACGCCTCTCCCCCCATCCCCTCACTGCCTTTGGCAAGCCGGCGCAAAGCGCGCTCAGCGCGGCGCGCGTCAGTGACATCCCGGGCTATCGCGATGACACATGGCACATCCGCCACTTCGACCACGGCAGAGTTCAACAAGACTTCACGGAGTCCGCCCGATTTGGTAGCGAAATTACAAGGAAAGTTGCGCACCACGCCACCATTGGCGCGCATTTTCTCAATCCAGGCCGCGCGTTGTTCCGGATAGGGCCAGAGTCCCACATCAACCGCTCGCCGTCCCATAACCTCAGCTTTGGTCCAGCCAGTCATTTTTTCATAGGCTTCGTTGACATCGAGATAAGTGCCATCGGCCACTCGACTGAAGGAAATAAAGTCGAAACAGCTATGAAATGCCGCGCTGAACTTGGCCTCGGCCAGGCGCAAGGTCTGCTCGCGTTCTGCCTGGGCCTGCTTCAAGCGCTGCTGTTCGCCAATTACACGGGCGATAAATCTTAGCCAGCGGCGGCCTCCGGCCTCGAAAACGCGGCAAAACGCGTGGCATGGAATGAGGGCGCCGTCCTTGTGACGCATCTGAAAATCAAATGCGCGGACTTCGCCGGTCTCAGCCAAGTTGCGATAAACCTGATCTCGTTCGGACTCATTCTGCCAAAAGAAAAAATCCTTGTCCGTTCGACCGATAACCTCGGCAGCGCTATAGCCGGTAAACCGCTCAAAATCGGGATTAACCTGCAGATATTTGCCGCTTTCGCAATCCTGGATCGCGATGAGGTCTGGCTGGAGTTGCAGAAACTGCTCGAACAGTGCCTTGAATTCACCCCTCAGCTGAGATGGGGGCAACGCCGGAACCGCTGTCATGTGATATCCGGCTAAGTTGATTTCGATCTAAGCCATTCCAGGTGCTGCTCAGCCGGCATTGGCCGGCCATAGTAGTAACCCTGCGCTTCATGGCATCCCATTTCACGCAGCAGTGCTGCCTGCTGATCGGTTTCAACCCCCTCGGCAATAACGCTAAGCTCGAGATTACGACCGAGATTCACGACCATTTGAGCAATGGTGCTACCGTGTTTTGTTTCGAGTATTTCATCGACGAAAGATTTGTCGATCTTGAGGCGATCCACATTGAGCTTCTGCAAATGGCTTAAAGAAGAATAGCCGGTGCCAAAATCGTCCACCGAAAGACTGAAACCCATACGCTTGATTTCGTTGAGCGTCAGAACCATGAAATTGCTGCCTTCCATGGCGATCGATTCGGTGATTTCGAGTTCGACATTGGCCGGATTAGCGCCAGTATCCGCCAGCACGCGACGCAACAAGTCAAGGAAACCGGGGTCGCGGAACTGGCACACGGACACATTCACCGCCATCCTGAAATCCTTGAAGCCGAGGCTCTGGAGCCTGATCAGTTCCTTCAGGGCCGTGCGCATCACCCATTCGCCAATACTGACGATCATGCCGGAGTACTCGGTCAGAGGAATGAAACGGTCGGGGGGAATAAATTTCCCTTCTTCAGTACGCCAGCGCAGCAGAGCCTCGGCGCCGATCGGCCGGCCATCCGCCAGAGCCACCTGCGGCTGGTAGGCCAAGAACAAACGATCGCGTTTGAAGTCCGCGCGCAAAGCGCTCAGCAAGGCAACCCGATCACGGGTTTCCGTCCCCATGTCGCGGCTAAAGTAGAAATAATGACCACGCGATTTGGCCTTGGCGCGCTTGAGCGCAATGCTGGCATCCTTGAATGCTTCGCTTGCCTTGCCCTCCGATTCGGCCAGGCGCAGCAAACCGATGGTCACTGTAACCGGCAATTCATCATTGTCGCTGTCGATATTGAACGACTGCTTGAAGATGTCGAGCAAGCAATCCGGATTAAGCTTGGCTGTATCGCCAAAAATACCGAAAACATCGGCCCCAAGTCGGGCGATATCAATATCCTCACCCAGAGTTGAAGTCAGGCGGGACGCTACCGCTCGTATCAAGTTATCCCCGAACTCATGCCCTAGGGCATCGTTTGTCTCTCCGAAATGATCGATGTCGACCAACGCCAGGAGTTGGTTTTCGCGTTCAAGATATTCCAACTTTTCCTCAATCAGGGCCAAAAAGCGCCGACGGTTGGGCAGACCAGTCAGCGTATCGAAGAAAGCATACTGGTGCATCTGCGAGAACAGCGCCACATTGTCCAGCCCGACCGCGATATTGGTACAGAAGACTTCGAGCAACTGGCGGTCAATCTTGTCCAGCGAGTCCTGGGTATCCAGATAGGTGACCATGTCGCGCCCGGTCTGGCCGCTGAAATAAAGCAGGGTATTGTCTTCGCCAAAAAGCGTATGGCGTTCCTTCATGCAACGATGGATCGCTTCCTTTACGGAACCATCTGCAATAGCCTCGACAGGCTTGTTCATCAGCGACTGGTACTTGCCGGCGGCGGCAACCACGACCATCTCCTCGCAGCTTCCATCCGGAGCATACGACTGGGTACATACCAAGCTTTCCGGAGGTAGCCCGAGCAAGCCCGTGATCTGGGTAATGATGCCGGCAGCAAAACCCTGCAGGCCATGCATCGCCATCAGTTCCGAACTGGCGCGGATGATGATGTCAAGCCCACGACGACTGGTATTGAGAGCGCGAAGCTGCTCATACGAACGGATCGCCGCGGTAATGGAGGTAAACAGCTTGGTGCGCGTCAGTTCCGACTTGGTCTTGTAATCGTTGATGTCATACTCGCGCACCGCGTCGATCTCCGGGGCGTATCCCGGCTGACCAGTGCGCAGGATGATGCGCACTTCGGTCATGCCAAGTTCCTCGCGGATAACCTTGACCAGCTTCAGCCCGGCATCCTCCTCCTCCATCACCACGTCGAGCAGGATCGCGGCAATGTTTTTCTCGACTTCCAGCACACCTCTCGCCTCAGCCGCCGAGTAAGCATGCAGGAACTCGATCTGGCGATGGTGGATGCTAAGACTGGAAAGAGCGAAGGTCGTGGCGGAATGAACATCTGAATCGTCATCAACGATGAGCACCCGCCAAACCTGATTCTTGCGGTGATAATGAGAAGACGGTTCCTCTTCCTCGGAAAAATCCAGCAAATCGTCGTCTGTCTGTTGATTCATGGTGGTAACCGCTGTGCCAGTTTTATGTGGCAGTATCGTTCAACATCTCAGGTTGCGGGCAATTTCGGATAACGATTGAAATTTCATTTACGCTTGACTACTTTTATCGAGCCACAACCAGCAAGCCTCTGCCAAGGAATGACCCAGTACCTTTGCCCTAACTTTAATGCTTTTTTCCCCACAGTGGAATAGCGACCGCACAAAAACAGTATGTTGCAACGCGGTATCGCGCTTTTCGCTGTTTCAAACGCCATGGTACGCGAAACAGAGTAATATTATTGACCTGTTATATACACTATCTTCCGAGGCATCCTGGGAAAACTAGAATTGCCTGGACTCGAAATCGATATTGGGAGCAGATAGATGCTTTTTTATGTCATTGCAATTATCTTTTCGGTGCTCTCATGCGTCGCCTATGTAATGCAGTCAGCGATATTCTTCTGGATCGCCCAAGCGGCGGCCATTATCGCAATCGCGGCGGCGGCCCTGTCAAGCAGAAGATCGGGAAACGAACGCGAAGCGATTGCGGACAATTTTGCTTCGCAGGATGAGACCATCGACCTGAGCCGTACCCTGTCGTTCCGCTCCCAGGCTTGGAAAATTGCGGAAAACGCAGTCAACAACTTCATCGAACGCATCCGCAAGGCGCTGAACACGGTGCGCGAAACCAACATCCGAATTGCGACCGGCGTAGCGATCATCGGGCATCAAACCCGGCAGGTCCTTACCATAGCCAACAAGCAGAATGAGCAAGCCGGCGCCATTGAAAGCGCGAGCGAATCAGTTGCCCAGGCGGTCGGATCGGTAGGCAACAACACTCGCGCCATTTCCACCGCCGCCAGCAAAAATGCCAGCGAAGCGGAAACAGCTTTCTCCGAACTGGCCCAAGCGGTTGACTCTGCGAGATTGACCTCCCAAAAAATGGAAAGCTTCGGCAACACCATCGAACAATTGATGGGACAAACGGACGAGGTCAGGGAAACTGCAACCATCATCAATAATATTTCCGACCAGACCAACCTGCTGGCATTGAATGCGGCCATAGAGGCAGCTCGCGCTGGCGAGGCCGGCCGGGGATTTGCGGTGGTTGCCGACGAAGTGCGCAAACTGGCGACCCTGGCCAAGGAGGCCGCCGGCAGAATTACGGACGGCATGAACGGCATGAGGGGCAAGGTATCGGCGACGCGAACCGAGGCATCCGAGGCCCAGGAAAATTCGAGGCGATCTTCCGATATTGCCGAACGTAGCGCGGAACGTTTTCGCGTCATGACCGGAGATCTCTCCAGCATCGCCAACATGATTCACGATATCGAGGAACAGATCGGCAATATCGAGCAACAATCCTCCAACATCCACACGCAAGCGTCCAGCATCCGGCAAGGCACTCAGGAGCTGCTGACGCAGGTGAACAAAGCAACCGATACGTCGGCTAATGTAGGGCAGGAGACGGAATCGGTGATCGAAGTTCTGGGACGTTACACGCTTGGCAACACAACGTTCGATCAAGTATTCAAGCAGGTTCGGCAATATAAGGCCGAGTTCGAGCAGCGGCTGGAAAAATTAGCGGCCAAATATGACGTTTTCGACAACCGCTATGCTGAAATCCCGGGCACCAATCCACCAAAATTCAGCACTTCCTGGGATAAAGCCTTCGCCGACGAGATGACCCAGTTTTATGACCAGATGCTATCTCTGGCACAGGGCACCGCCTATGCCATCACCGTCAATATGGATGGCTATGCTGCGGCACATAACAGCGCGTCTTCGAAGCCGCCTACCGGCAACTATGCGGTAGATTTTGTCAGCAGCCGAGTTAAGCGCAAATTCTGGGATGCGGGAGCGCAACGCGCAACCAAGAGCAATACACCTTTCCTGTTGCAGACTTATCTGCGCGATACAGGGGAAGTCCTTTGCGACCTGTCGATGCCGGTATTCCTGGGAGGTCGCCGCTGGGGAACAATGCGCATAGGCATTCCGCCGGCACGCTTGCTCTCCTAAGCGCTGCGAACTTCAACCCTTCTTGTGCGCCCTTGGATGGGCGGCATCGTAAACCTTGGCCAAGTGCTGAAAATCGAGGTGCGTATAGATCTGTGTCGTGCCAATGTTGGCATGACCGAGCATCTCCTGCACAGCGCGCAGGTCGCCACTCGATTGCAGCAAGTGCGAGGCAAAGGAATGACGCAGCATGTGTGGATGCACGTGCTGTCCGAGCCCTTGCCGCTGCGCCCAGCGCGCCAAACGCAACTGGATCATGCGCGGGGTAATGCGCGTGCCGCGACGGCTGATGAACAGCGCCATCTCGTTGCTTTCCGCCAGCTCGCCACGACGCTCGATCCATGCGCGTAACGTTGCCGTTGCCTGAGTCCCAAGCGGCACCGCGCGCGTCTTGCCGCGCTTGCCGGTCACCGTTACCTCGCCCTCGTCGAGATTCAAGGCAGGTCCCAGATCGAGCGAATCCAGTTCGGATAGGCGCAGACCCGAGGAATAAAACAGTTCGAACATGGCTTTGTCGCGCAAATCGAGCAATTCGTTTGACTGACCACCCAGGTTTTCCGGCTGCTCGTCCAGTAGCGCCTGCGCCTGGTCGATGCCGAGAGCCTTGGGCAAATCCTGCCGACGCTTGGGCGGACGCACCCCCTGACAGGGGTTGAGCTTCAGCGGCAGTTGCTTGCCGAGCCAGCGGTAGAAACTGCGCCAGGCCGATAGCGTACGCGCGATGCTGCGCGCCGACAGTCCTCCGCCATGCAACTGCATGGCGAAGCGACGGATGTCCTGGGTGCAAAGACTTGTCGGCGGCTTTTCGCCTGCCAGCCGACACAAGGTGGCAAGATCGCGGCGGTAGGCGTCGAGCGTGTGGGGACTGGCATTACGCTCGTGCGCCAGCGCGACCAGGAATTTGCCGACTTCCGCATCGCTCCGGTCGGCACCGGCTGAATCGGCGTCACGCGCCGCAACCATGGCTATTTACGCAATGCGCGCAACAGCGCCGCCCCTGCCATATCGCCGATGCGCACCAGGAACAGCGCGCCCATCTCGGGATAGAAGCGTTGCGTTTCTTCGCTGCCGAGCGCAAGCAGGCCGATGGTTTCGTTACCGCGCTTGAGCGGCATCAGCGCCAAAGAGCGCACCTGGGCGCCGCGCTCGCCGAACCATGAGGGGATTTCGAGCCCCCCCCCCGGACCACAATAAGGGCGGGAAAGTGCGGTGGCGAAGGACTTGGCTTCACCGCTCACCGCTGCAAATTCCGCCTGATCGGCAAGCCCATCGACTACGGCCACATCCCACAAACGCAATGCCACATGCGGCACGGCGAAAGCGCCGCCGAGATGCGAATAGAGAGCGCGCAACACAGATGCAAAGTCGCCGGCGCCCATCAATGCAAGCGCAAGGTAGTGCATCTTGTCGCTGATGGCGTCATTCTCCTCGCCAAAACGGATCAGTTCGGCGAGCTTGGCCTCAAGCTGCCGCGACTTCTCGCGCAACGCTGCAATCTGACGCTCGGTAATGGAAATGGCCTGGCCGTTATGCGGGTCCGGAATAATCAACTGCGCCAGCAAGTCGGCATGGCGCTCGAAAAACTCGGGGTGCATACTCAGGTAGCCAGCAACTTTATTGTCGTCCATAAGAGGTTCCCTTATTTGGCGCTAAACAGTTTTAGTTCAATTCAATCTCGCCTGCAAACACCGTTACCGCCGGACCGGTCATCATGACAGGCCGCGGCTCATCCAGTTTGTGTCCTTCCCATCCGATCAGCAGATCGCCGCCGCGCGTCGTCACCCTTACCGGCGAATCCAGCAGATTGCGGCGGATGCCGGCAACCACGGCGGCGCAGGCCCCCGTGCCGCAGGCAATGGTCTCGCCCGCGCCGCGCTCATAAACGCGCAGCCTGATGGCGTTGCGGCTAACAACCTGCATGAAACCGACATTGACACGCTGCGGAAAACGCGCATGGTTCTCGATCAACGGCCCATATTTCCCCACAGGCGCGCTATCGACGTCATCCACCACCTGCACTGCATGCGGATTGCCCATCGAGACCACGGAGATGTCGAAAACGCGCTGGTCGTTCCCCTCCCCCACGGCAAGCGGCTGGATCACCGCATCGCTGTCGCTGACAAAGGGGATTTCGGCGGGAGCAAAACGCGGCGCGCCCATGTTCACGGTAATCTCGCCGTTTTCCTCCATGCGCAAGGTGATGATGCCGGATTTGGTCTCGACACGGATTTCGTTCTTGTCGGTCAATCCCTGTTCGCGCACGAAGCGCACGAAGCAGCGCGCTCCGTTGCCGCATTGTTCGACCTCGCTGCCGTCGGCGTTGAAAATGCGGTAACGGAAATCGACGCCGGGCTGGGTCGGCCGTTCCACAACCAGCAACTGATCGCAGCCGATGCCGAAATTCCGGTCGGACAAAAACCGGGCTTGTTGCGGCGTCATGGAAATGCTCTGGCGAATCGCGTCGAGCACGACAAAATCGTTGCCGAGACCATGCATCTTACTGAAACGAATTTTCATGGGTGGAGAGGAAATAGACAGGCATATTTTGATGTTACCCGATTGTCGCGAGCTTGCTTCGCATAAATTGGGCGGCTAATAGACCCCTTTTTCGCCGGGGGGGCGCGTCTTGAAGCGCCGGTGCAGCCAGAAGTATTGCTCCAGCATTGTAACTGCGACGGATTCGATAAATGCATTCATGCGCCGCGTATCACCCTCGATGCTGTCGCCGGGAAAGTCCTCCCACGGCGCGCCGATCTCGACCACATAGCCGGCCCCGCCCGGCAGCATGCGTGTCACCACCGGCAGCACGGCCGCCTTGCACAGACGCGCCAGCCGTGACAAGCCGGTGATGGTTGCCGTCGGCACCCCGAAGTAAGGCACGAAAATAGTATCGCGCTGGCCGTAGTCCATGTCCGGCAGATAGTAGAACGGCTTGCCAGCGCGCATCGCCTTGATTGCCGGGCGCGTGCCTTCCTGGCGCGAGAGCAGGGTCGAAGCGCCGAAACGGGTGCGCCCGCGCAGCAGGGCGGCATTAAACAGCAGATTGGTCTGGTTAGCGTAGATGCTGACCATGTCAAGTTCAAGCGTAAGCCGCGTCCACCCCATATCTAGCCCGACAAAATGCGGCACCAGCAGGATTACCGGTCGCCCGGCGAGGGCATCCAGATGCTGCCGGCCCTCAATGCGCACCATGCGCCGCAAGCGCTCGGGCGACGACCACCAGAGCAGGCCGCGCTCCAAAAAGCTGCGTCCAAATGCCGCAAAATGGCGCTTGGCCAGCGCAACCCGCTCGGCTTCGGTTTTTTCCGGAAAGCACAGGCGCAAGTTGGTCAGCGCGATGTGCCGTCTTTCCTTGCTGAAAAGGTAAAGCAGGTTGCCGAAAACCCGCCCAAGCGCTGCCAGCCACGCTAACGGCAGCCAATGAAGCAGCCACATTAAAAAAAGCGCTAGGCGTGACATCAATGCATCTCCCCTCGCCCCTCCGGGGACGTGTGCCCCAGAGGGTAGAGGGGATGGGGATGAGGGGATGTCCAAACCACATGGTTATTCAACATAATCCTCACCCTAACTCTCTCCCCGGAGGTGCGAGGGGACTTCTTTGGTTGCGACCATGGCCGCGTTATGTTCTGGCGGCATTGCCCCAGCAGGCACCTTATAGCGGTTGTAACCCCACAGATATTGCCCGGGACACTCGCGGATCAAGGTTTCCAGTTCGCGGTTGAGTTGCGCGACCCGTTCTTCCAACGTTCCTGCAAGCGGCGCCGACAAGGCGCGCAAGTGCAAATGATAGCCGGCACCATAGGCAAGGCGCTCGCCATAAGCCAGCAACACCGTTGCGCCACCTTCCGCAAGGCGCGCCGCGAGCGTCATGGTATATGCCGGGCGACCGAAGAACGGCGTCCAGATGCCCTCGCCGCTGCCGGGCGCCTGATCGGGCAGCATGCCGATCGCCTCGCGGCGTTGCAGCGCCTTCATCAGCGCGCGCACGCCACCAAGGTCGGCCGCAGCCAGTTTCAGGTTCGAGCCGCGCCCCGTTTCCACCAACGGACGCAACCAAGCCAGCTTCGGCGGGCGGTAGAGCACGGTAATCGGTCGGTGCGTAGCGTAATACTGCGCGGTGATCTCGAAACAACCGAGGTGCGGCGTCAGAAAAAGAATGCCGCGGCCACGCTGTTCCTGTCTGGCCCAGGCCGCTTCAACGTGTTCCCAACCGCTGACTCTAACCACCCGCGCCACGACCTCATGTTGCGGTCGCAGCCATATTTTGGGCAATTCGATTATGCTCTTCCCAGCTTCGGCTATCGATGCAAAACGCGCCGCCATCGCCCAATCGCCTGCCAATGCCGTGTTCTCGCGCAGATGGCGGCGATAGGTCGGCGACATCAACCAAGCGAGCCAGCCTAGCGAAGCGCCGAGATTGTGCAGCAGGGGCAACGGCAAGAAGGCGAGTAGGCGGAACAGAAAGGCCATGAAGAAGCGTTTTTTATTCAGAGTGCGAATTGTCCGCGATCTTGCGGAAGGTGGGAAGAGCAATGTCAGAAAGGCATCCCGATCAACCCCCGGTTATTCCGTCGTCCGGCCACACTCCGGCAGCAACAATAACGGCCTTATTGGGGCTTATCTCCAGCCATGCCTGACGTCTTGCCTGCTTTAAGATGATCGCCCATGTCAGCTACTTCCGCTTATTCCCGCCGCCGCTTTGCCACGCTGAATGCTCTGGCCCTGGGCCTGATCCTGGGTAGTGTCGCATTCATGGCCGAAGCTGGCGAGGGACGCCTGCCCGTCCCGGTGGCGCGCGCCCTGAAAGCAGCAGCCATCCCGACAACGGCGGTTGCTGTGCAAGTACGAGAAGTCGGCGCAGCCTCGGCCCACATCAGCGTCAACGCGAGCCAGTCCATGAACCCGGCCTCGGTGATGAAGTTGGTGACCACTTACGCCGCGCTCGAACTGCTCGGCCCAGCCTATACCTGGAAGACAGAGGCATGGATGCTCGGCACGCTTGCCGATGGCGAACTCAAGGGCGATCTCTATCTCAAGGGCAGCGGCGATCCGAAGCTGACCTTCGAGCAGTTCTGGCTGCTGCTGCGCCAACTACGCGCGCGCGGCCTGAAAACTATTCATGGCAGCCTGGTGCTCGACCGTTCCCTGTTCGAAACAGTTCAGGTAGCGGCAGGAGATACCCCGCCCTTCGACGATCAACCGCTACGCGCTTACAACGTCGAACCGGATGCGCTGCTGCTCAACTTCAAGGCGCTGCGCCTGCAATTCGTCCCTAACATCGAGAAAAAGAGCCTTTCGGTTTTGGCTGAACCGCAACCGGCCAACCTCGACATCGTCAATCAGGTCGTTCCCGCCAACGGCAACAATGGCTGTAACGGCTGGAAGACCGGGTTGCGTGCTGACATCAGCCAGATCAACGGCCGCAGCCGGCTAATCCTTGGCGGAAAATATCCGTTGGCCTGCGGCGAAAAAACCTGGAACCTGGGTGTGCAATCACACCCGCAATATGTTTTCGGCGTGTTCAATCAGCTCTGGCGCGAACTTGGCGGCAGCATCGACGGCACGCTGCGCGAGGCCCGCATTCCCGCCACAGCCAGCTTCCTGACGAGCATCGAGTCGCCGCCGTTGGTGGAAATCGTGCGCGACATCAACAAATTCAGCAACAACGTCATGGCGCGTCAGCTTTTCCTGACGCTCGGCGCCGAGTCCGGAACGGAAACGGAACCTACCGCCCCTGGCATAGAGAAAAAACCAGCGCGGATCGAGCAAGGGGACGCCGCGATACGCGCCTGGCTTGCCCGTAAGGAATTGCGCTTTCCGGAACTGGTAATGGAAAACGGTTCCGGGCTGTCGCGCCGCGAACGCATCAGCGCGGACAGCTTGGCGCGGCTGCTTGTCTCCGCGTGGAAAAGTTCGCTGATGCCGGAATTCATCTCCTCGTTGCCGATCTCGGCAATGGATGGCACGATGAGAAAACGCCTGAAACAGAACGGCGCAGCCGGCCAAGCGCATATCAAGACTGGCACGCTGGATGGCGTCAAGACCATCGCCGGTTACATACTGGATCGCGCCGGAAAGTGGCAGATCGTCGTCTTCCTGGCGAATCACGCCAATGCCGGCGAAGCCCAAGCAGCGCAGGATGCGCTGATGCAGTGCGTTTATGAGCGGAATTGCTGATTTAGTGAATGTCTGAACAAGTCCTCACACCGTCATTCCCGCGAAAGCGGGAATCTGACCGGAGGAAATGCAGGGCCATCATTTCAATAGTCTATTGGATCCCCGCTTCCGCGGGGACGACTTATTCAGGGGTTCCTTAAGCTAGGGGTCCACCGCAACCGCAACCGCCGGTGCAACGTTGGGCAGCACCAAGGTAAATGTGGTGCCGCGCCCGACTTCGCTTTCCACCGCAAGGCTTCCGCCCAAAACTCCGGTCACCGAGGTATACACGATACTCAGCCCGATTCCGCTGCCGCCCTTGCCGCGCTTGGTGGTAAAGAATGGGTCGAAGATACGATCCATGTGTTCTTTCGGAATGCCCTTGCCATCGTCGCTCACCTTCATTTCAATATGCGTTTCATCTAGCTGACGCACCTCGATGCGGACGGTGCCGTGCGGGCTTCCATCGAAGGCATGAAGAATAGCGTTGTTGATGAAGTTGGTGATGACCTGGCCGAGCGGCCCCGGAAAGCTGTCCATGCGAATGTTGTCGGGGATGTTGCTTTCGACAGTATAGGGGGTCGTCCTGAGCGTCGGACGCAGCGTAATCAGGATTTCGTTTACAAACTCTTTCAGCCTGAACGGGCGCCGTTCGGAACTGGTTTGATCCACGGCAACCTGCTTGAAGCTCGAGATAAGCTCCCCGGCACGGTACAAATTGAGCATCATCATGTCGGTGGCGCTGTTTGCATCGGCCAGATAAGCTTCCAGCATGGATTTCTTGAGTCCGGTGGCGAGGGATTTGTTGATCTCGCGCGTCTGCTGGTGCAAGGTGCTGGCAACCATCAAGGTATTGCCGATGGGAGTATTCAGGTCGTGCGCAATCGCTGCCACGAGGCCCCCCAGCGCCGCCAGCTTCTCCGAATGCAGGAGTTCCTCTTCCCTTTGTTTGCGGCGGGTTATGTCCGTGTGGATGGTTATATAGCCCCCACTTTGCAGTTGCTGGGTGTTAACCTCCAGAATGGTGCCGTTCGCGCTGCGGCGTTCGAAGATGAGCGGCCCCGTCATGGTGTGCAATGGCTCGATCGCCTTTTGCACCAGTTCGTCAATATCAGCATCGCCGTAGTCTCCACGTTCGGCAAGGTGCCGCAGCAGAGTAGCGAGGTGCATGCCCTCATGCACCACCTCTTCCGTCAGATCGAGAAGTTCCAGGTAACGATGGTTGAAAGTCACCAGCAAAAGGCCGGCATCGAATATCGACACGCCCACATTGAGCTGCTGTATGCCCTCGTAGAGCAAGGTCAGTTTTTCGGCAGTTGCTTCTGGCGCCTGATCAGCGCCATTACCCTTGGAACCCATACGACACTTTCCATTTTTCATTTTGATGCAGACGCGTCCAGCAAGAAAACCAGGAAGCGGCTGCATATATTGGTTGTCTCTAATAATGCCAGCATTGCCAAGCATAGGCAATGTGCTTATTTGAGTTTCCGCCAAGTCATGACATGAACAATCTTTGGCAGACGAGAAACAAGCTGACGACGCTATTGAATGATTCTGTAGGGTTTTTGATCGCTGATCTTCAGGTTGAGAAATTTCTGTATCGCCGGCAGGAATTTCTGGAAATATTCGAGGCCTTTTTCAGGGGCTGACGTGGGCAGTTCCAGGGTAAGGGTAAAGATGGCGCGTTCCAGTCCGGCGTAGTTGCCGAGAGATCCAGGGTAATAGCCCAGCCTTTTCAGCGGATATTGCGTTTCTTTGCTGATGGCGTCGAGCCATTTTTCGAAACTGTCCAGGCTGGTCGATGCGCCGTCGAAATCATAAATCCCCAGCGGCGAATGCAGGCTCAGGATTTTCTTGGGCTTGAAACGCTTGATCAACGCCATCTGAAACAAGGTCTCCGGCTCCGATGCGGCGCGCTTGCCCGGAAAATAGCGTTTGTTGCCATTCCCTTTGGCATTCCAAGCGCGGTGCGCGCGCACGCTCCAGTCCTTGGTCGGCAGGTTCCTGTTCACGTCAACGCCACCGGCATTGGCGCGTTGCGGCGGCTTGGCGAAAAAGCCGTCCGGATTCACCAATGGCGCAACTACGATGCATTGGTTGCGATAAAAATCCGGATTGATCTGGATATGTCTTGTCAATCGCAGCAGGACAAGCACCGTCGGCAACTCATCGCCATGCACAGCGCCCAGCAGCAGGGTGCAATCTTTTTCGGATTCGCCAAAGTGTGCGAACATCAGCGGCCGGTCCTGACGCGACAGGCGGTGATACTGCCAGGGGACATCGCGCAGGCCGGTATCCCTCCATTCATAGGCGAGGTTTTGGCGCTCAAAGTCATCCAGGAATTGCCGAAAAGCTTGTGTTGCGGTATCGAGGGCATACGCGCTTGTCGTCAGGACAAGCGCGGCAAGAGCAAGGAGAATTCGTTTCATAAGAATCACGAGGGTCGAATTGAGTTTCACAGCGTAAAGGAGGGATTGTACTGGTGGCGCCTGAATATTTTGAACAAACAGTGTCTGTGCTTGCCGCATCTCCGTTGCGACATCCAGGCGCGCTTGCGCATAAGTCGCTACCTTACCGCACAAAAAAATGCGGTGGCTGGATTAAACCAGCCACCGCGAGATACTGCATTAGCAGGAAGGAGTAGATAGCTAAAGCAGGGGGAAGCAACAACTTCTAAACCAGGACTAACTTTCTTCTAATTTTGTAACCAACGCTTTTCTCGCAATTCCCTTCATACAGAGAAAACTAACCGTTCCGCTATAGCAGATCCGGCGTCAGTAAAAGTTTTTCCGCTTCTACCGACGAAGCAAAAATGCTGGGCATCAAACGGTGCTGGGCGAATCTTTCTGCCAGCTTTTCTCTCATCTCAATGCTGCTGGTAAAGCGAGTGACATTTGAATAGTAGGTCTCGATAACAGGTTTGGTGATCTCGAGGTAGGAGTCGACCAGATCCTCGCTGATGCTGAACGCATCATAGTTAACAACCGCCTTGACGCGTTTCCCGGCGGTCTTGCATTTGGCTTCCGCAACATCCCTGATGTTTTCGCAGTCCTCGATCGAATCGATCTCAAGCCCGCTGAAATCGAGCGAGAGGAGATTCTTTTCAGGGTTGTATTGAATTCGCCGGTCGAGATCGCGCACCAGAAACTCGGTACGGATTTTCATGGGGCGCGCCTGGAAAATCCTCGGATCCATCTCGCGCACATTGTCCATGACCGGGCGGAATTCCATTTGCGCCAGGACGTCCTTCTCGATATCGATGCCCGGCGCCACTTCGATCAGTTCCACTTGCCCATCGCTTCTGAGCTTGAAAACCGCTCGTTCGGTGATATAAAAAATCTCCTGGGTGCCCTGGCTGCCGATCTTTCCGCTGAAAGTGATCTGTTGGACTTTGTTGATGAACTTCTTGGTCTTGCCTTCCTGATCGATCTTGAGCTTCCCATTCTCCACAGAAACCTCAAGGCCATCTGCGGTCAGCGTTCCGACGAACAGCACTTTGCGGGCATTCTGGCTGATATTGATGAAGCCGCCGCAACCGGCAAGTTTCTTGCCGAACTTGCTGGAATTGACATTGCCGTTCACGTCGCACTGGGCCATGCCCAGACAGGTCAGGTCAAGGCCGCCGCCGTCGTATAGATTGAACTGGTCGGGCATGTCGATCACCGATTCGGCATTGGCCGAGCCGCCGAAATCGAGGCCGCCGGTGGGCATGCCGCCGATGATTCCAGGCTCCACCGTCATGGTAAGGTAGGACAATATCTGTTCCTCGTTGGCGATGGATGACACGCCTTCCGGAACGCCGATGCCCAGGTTGATGACATCGAACGGGCTGAGTTCCATCGCGGCGCGGCGCGCGATGATCTTGCGGTCGTCCAGGGCAAGCTGTTTTTTGGCCTTGATGTCGATCTTGATTTCACCGGACAACACCGGGCTGTACTGGGTCGCATAGGTCTGCATGTGGTTTTCCGGTTTGGCGACCACCACATAATCGACCAGGATGCCAGGGACTTTTACTTCCTTGGCCTTCAGCGTTCCCTTGGCTGCTATCCGTTCCACCTGGGCGATGACGATGCCTCCGCTGTTGTGCACGGCCGTCGCCATCGAAAGCGTATCCAGCGTCAGGATTTCTTTTTCGAAGGTGAGGTTGCCCGAACTGTCAGCCGTGGTTCCCCGTATAAAGGCGATGTTGATCGGGAATGACTTCATGAATATCCATTCCTCGCCGCCGAGCGTAACCACTTCGACCAGATCCTCCTTGGCCTTCTCGTTGATCTTGCCGCCTTCGATACGCGGATCGACAAAAGTTCCCAGTCCCACCTTGGAAAAAACACCGGGTCTGTTTGCCGCAACTGCGCGATACAGATTGGTGAGAATTCCCTGCGGCAGGTTGTATCCCTCGAATCCATTCGCCAGCGCCAGTTGTCCCATTTTCGGCATCAGGCCGTAATGACCGGCAATCACCCGCTTCCACAGGCCTTCCAGCGCCAGCCGGTTGAGCCCTCTTTCCTTGGCATCGCCCAGGCCGGAGGAAAACAGCAGCGTCAGGTTCTTGGGGGAAGCCGATGCCTTGTATCGTTTTTCCAGAGCGATGATAAGTTCTTCGGGCGTGCCGTTGCCGACGAAACCGGCAGCGGCCAGCACATCCCCGTCCTTGATTGCTGAAATCGCCTCTTCCGCTGTTACCACCTTGTTTTTTTTCATGTCCGTTCTCCCCCTGTCTGCGCTTTATTTTGCCCTTGAGCCGCTATAGCCGATGCCGCCCGCCACATCGATGTCCGTCGCGTCGATGGCGTCGTTCTGCACCACGTACATGATGGCCGACGAGATTTCCTCAGGCTCGACCAGCCGCTGGATATGCACATCCTTCAGCAGTGCTTTCAGCGCATCCTGGTTCATGCCCTTCAATATCGGCGTAGCGACATAGCCGGGGGAGATGGAAACAACGCGGATGTCCTTGATGCCCTTCATGTGGAACTCGCCGGAGAGAATCTTCGGCCAGAGCGACACCGCCACCTTGGTCGAGGAATAGTTCAACTGGCCGACCTGCCCGGTCTTGTTGATCGAAGAAACGACGATCAGAACGCCCTTCCAGCCGTTGTCCACCATCCGGCGCGCGCCTTCCCGGAAAGTAAGGAAGGCGCCAGTCAGGTTCACATCGACGACAAACTTGAAGTCGTCCACCGACATGACGCGCTTGACCTTGCCGGTTTCCTTGTCGGTATTGATCATCAGGCCATCCTTGATCACCCCGGCATTGGCGACGACAACATTGATGGCGCCGAAGCTGGTAACGGCGGTATCCATCAATTTCGCCATATCCTCTTCCTTGGTCACATTCGCAACCACCCCTACCGCTGCGCCGCCGGCATCCTTGATTTCCTTGACCACGCGATCGATTGAATCCTGGCCGAGATCGCCGATCACGACCTTGGCTCCCGCCTTGGCCATGTCCTTGGCCAAAGATTCGCCGATGCCGCTTGCGCCGCCCGTGATAACTGCTACCAATCCTTTGATCTCCATTGCTTTTCCTTTATCAATTATTTGTCTGGGGGCCATGCCCAATACCGTCCGCCGAGTCAGCAGCTCGAGCGCGTACGTATGATCAAGATAAGCCTCGTAAAAAAACGAAACAACTCGTAGGAATACGTTACGTAGAAATACGCTGTTATTTACGTATCGGGTAGTTCTGGCTGTCTCGCCACTTGGCCCTTATAAGGTTTCGGGCTCAAATTCTTTTGAGGGGCGCCACGGTGCTGACGCAGCGCTATTGAGAATCGTAAAAGTGACTGGCGTAAACGAATGTCGTCCCCGCGAAAGCGCCCGAAGGAAGTGCCCTCGGGGTGCGGGGACCCATGGATTCCCGCTTTCGCGGGGACGACGCGCTATCGATGGCTTGTCACTCATTTATACGGGATGTCTTTGAGACCCCTATTCGCCACAAACAGTTTGCGTTTTTCCGTCACCCCCGGAATCCGAGCAGCTTTTGCACCAACTCGGTTGCTGTCGTCACGTCGAGTTTCTTCATCAGACGCCCACGGTGCGCCTCGACCGTGCGCGGGCTGATTTCGAGCAGCTTAGCGATATGCTTGCTGGTCTTGCCGGAAATGACCATCGTCGCGATCTCCCGCTCGCGTGGCGTCAGCGGGGCAATCACGGGGCGCGCCGCGCTCATGTCCTCGATCATCCATGCCACCTCGGATAATGGATCGGCCTTGTCGGTGATGCAGCCGGCGACGCGGCACCAGAAGAATTCTCCGCTCTTGCGCATCATGATGCGCTCGTCGCAATATACGCCGGTCTTGTACATGATCGGCGGACCCCATTCGCCGATACGGTCGAACTCTTCGGCCGATGGATAGAGCATTCTGAAACTTTTGCCCATCAGTTCTTCCGGGCGATAGTGGAACATCTTGGCGAAAGACGCGTTGCACAACCTGATCACACGGTTCTGCGCAAGGCAAAGACCTACAGGCAAATGCTCGAAAATCGTGATCAGGTTCTTGGCATAGGAATCCATGGCAACAGCTCCCCTCATCCGGATACTGTAATAGTAGCGTAGTTTTGAATAATGTTCCGGGCCTAAGTCTATATGGGGGTATATGTCAACGCCGCGCTAGCTATGCCCTTGAGCGCACTCCATTCGCCACAAGCCGTTTGCGTTTTCCCGTCAAGCCTGGAGTCCGACCAGCTTCTGCACCAGTTCGGTGGCATTAGTCACTTCGAGCTTTTTCATCAGCCGCCCGCGGTGCGCCTCGACCGTGCGCGGGCTGATTTCGAGCAGCTTGGCAATATGCTTGCTGGTCTTGCCGGAAATGACCATCGCCGCAATTTCCCGTTCGCGCGGCGTCAGCGGGGCAATCACGGGACGGATGGCGCTCATGTCCTCGAACGTCCAAACCGCCTCGGCGAACGGGTCGATCTTGTTGGCAGTATGACCGACGACCCGGCACCAGAAGTACTCGCCGCCCTTGCGCATCATGATGCGCTCGTCGCAATACATGCCGGTCTTGCGCATGATAGGCACGCCGCGCTCGCCGACCCGGTCAAATTCCTCGGTCGAGGGATAGAGAATCTCGAAGGTCTTGCCCATCAGTTCTTCCGGGCGGTAGAGGAACATCTTGGCGAAAGGCACGTTGCACAGCCGGATCACCCGGTGCTGGGAAAGGCATAGACCAACCGGCGAGTGCTCGAAGATCGTGATCAGGTTCCTAGTATAGGGCTCCACGGCATGCCTTCCTGTTCCGTTACCTAGATACCAGCGTAGTCGGGATACGTTACTTATTCAATAGCGTAATTCTACTTAGCGTAGAACTGCGAATTGTTTTGCCACCACCACCATCCTATCGTATCGGGCGAGTGACATGGTCTGCGAGCCGGTTCGCTTCGTTGCGGCAAACCGCCATCCGATCATGTTTTGATGCGATTTTTCGTTGCTCAAATCCAAAGGGGGAAGCTATGTTAGACATGAGACTGACCCGTCATGTGGTGATCGCGCTGCTGGCTGCAATCTGGGCAGCAGGCACATTCGCCTACGACGGCATCGTTCAGAAAGAGAAGTTCACCATTCCGCAGTTCGCCATGACCAATGGCGCCATCGTCAAGAACGTGGCCGTCGGCTGGGAAGCCTATGGCAAACTCAACGCCGACAAATCCAACGCCATTCTGGTTACGCATTACCACACCGGCAATTCCCACGCAGCCGGCAAATATAAGGAAGACGAAAAGGCTCCCGGCTATTGGGACAAGATCATCGGCCCGGGCAAGGCGCTAGACACAGACCTCTACTATGTCATTTCTTCCGACCTGCTTGCGAACGTCCTGCCGAAGCTGCCAACGGTAATCACCACCGGCCCGTCAACCATCAATCCGGATACTGGCAAGCCGTATGGCATGTCATTTCCGCCAATCTCGATGACTGATCAGGTGAGAGTCCAGAAGGCGCTGCTCAATTCGCTCGGCATCACCAAGCTCTATGCCGTTATCGGCGCTTCCGGCGGCGCATTCGTCGCCGGCGAATGGGCTGCCGCCGAACCCGAAATGACGCCACGGGTAATCCAGGTTGCCGGTGGTGGCCTCGACATGCCGGCCATGAGCATCTTCATGCTTGGTAAGTGGAATACGCCGATCTACCTCGACAAGAACTGGAATAACGGCGATTACTATGACGGCCCGGCCCCCAACGACGGCGTTGCCGCCTGCCTGTACTACATCACTGTCGAAGCCCAGGCATGGGACACGCTGGACAAGAAGTTCGGCAAATCCAAGTGGGCGGCTGCGGACAAGGATCCGACCAAATCCGTTCTGGTCGACTACGGCATCAATGCCGCCATGAAGGCTGCCGGCAAAGCTCGCGCAGCCGTTGCAGATGCCAACCACCTGATCTACACGTCGCATGCGTTGCAGAGCTACACGACCAGTGATCGTCTGCCGCAGATCAAGGCGAAATACCTGTTCGTGTCGTCCAAGGGCGATGCCATGTTCCCGAAGAGCCTGGCGTATGCGGCAGCCGCCAAGCTCAAGGCGGCTGGCCTTAAGGCGGAAGTGTTCGAAATGGACGGCGGACGCGGTCACCTCGATGCAATCTTCACCGTCGAGCAGGCTACCGCAGCGATCAAATCGTTCCTGGATCCGAATTCCGACAAGGGACCTGCGAAAGCAGCCGCCACCGGGCCTGCACCAGTTGAAAAGAAGACCCAGAAGCCGATGCTCAGCAAGTAATAAGTAAGGATTATGTCCCGTAGAACCAAGTTCTACGGGACATTTCACTTACGCCCATCAACATATATCGAGGTTACATTATGACTATCAAGCAGAATCTCATTGCCGCCGCAAGGGTGGCATCAGTGACCGCCTTCCTGTGCGCCATGTCGATCGGCATGGCAGCTGCCTACGACGGCATCGTCAAGAAACAGGCGTTCGAAATGCCAAGTTACACCACGGTGGGCGGCAAGACCATCAAGAAGGTCAGGATTGGCTACGAGACGTATGGCACGCTCAATGCCGCTAAAGATAACGTCATCATGATATACCACCCCCATACTGCGACTTCGCACGCTGCGGGCAAGTACAAGCCCGAAGACAAGGCGCCCGGTTATTGGGATAGCATCATCGGCGCTGGCAAAGCGATCGACACCGACCGCTTTTTCGTCATCAGTTCGGACATCCTGAGCAACGTCAATACCAAGGATCCGAATGTAATCACCACCGGCCCGGCCAGCATCAATCCGAATACCGGCAAGCCCTACGCCATGAGTTTCCCTATCGTCGCCATGCACGACATCGTCAATGTGCAGAAGGCGCTGCTCGAATCACTCGGCATCAAGAAGCTGTATGCCGCGATGGGCGCCTCGTATGGCTCGGCACAGGCGCTGGAATGGGCGGCAGGCTATCCCGACATGGTGGAACGCCTGATTGCCGTCGTCCCGACGCCTGGCTTTTCCGCCTTCACCATTGCCATGGAAAGCGCCTGGACAGCCCCGATCATGCTCGATCCCAACTGGAAAGGCGGCAACTATTACGGCGGCCCGGAACCTGTCGCCGGCATGACGGCGGCGCTGAACCTGCTCTGGATGATCTGCGTCACGCCTGACTTCCTCGAGAACCAGGGTGGAAACAAGTGGGCCGATCCGAACAAGAACCCGCTCGACTCCTGGGACAACCAGTTCGCCATTGACACCACCATCTCGAAAATCTCGGCAGGGCGCGCCAAGCTCTACGACGCCAACTCGTTCATCTACCTGGTGCGCGGCGCCCAGTCCTGGAAGATCGGCGGCAAGTTGACGATTGAAGAAGGACTAGCCCAGATCAAGGCCAAGGTTCTGGTGCTTGTTTCCAAGGAAGATTACATCCTTCCAACCAAGCTCGCGCTGAAAATGGCGGATACGCTGAAGGCTCAGGGCAAGAAGGTCGAAGTGGAAATGCTGGACGAATCGGCCAAGGCCGGGCATCTCGACTGCATATTTTCCATCCACAAATCCGGTGAAACCATCAAACGCTTTTTGGCTAACTAAACCGCTCTGTTAGCGGCATTACTTTTTTTACTTTTAATAAGGAGGGGATACAAGTTATGGCATTTCTCATATGTTTATTGTCACTGTGCGCCTTGATGTTCATAGCCTACAAGGGCTTCAGCGTCATCATGTTCGCGCCGGTCTGCGCCATGGGCGCGGTGCTGCTGACCGACCCGATGACGGTCGCGCCTGCTTTCACCGGGATATTCATGGAGAAGATGGTGATCTTCGTGAAGCTCTACTTCCCGGTGTTCCTGCTGGGCGCCATCTTCGGCAAGTGCATCGAACTGGCGGGCTATTCCAAGTCGATCGTTGCGGCAGTCATCAAAATGATCGGCGCCGAGCGCGCCATGCTGTCGATTGTCCTCGTTTGCGGTATTTTGACCTATGGCGGCGTATCGGTGTTCGTGGTGGTATTCGCGGTATATCCGTTTGCGGCTGAAATGTTCAAGTCGGCGGCTATTCCGAAGCGTCTGATGCCGGCAACCATTGCCCTCGGCGCATTCACCTTCACCATGGATGCCTTGCCGGGAACACCGCAGATCCAGAACATCATCCCCACCTCGTACTTCAAGACCGACGCTTATGCCGCTCCCTGGCTGGGCATCATCGGCGCCACGTTCATTATCTTCGTAGGCATAAGCTATCTCGAATGGCGGAAACGCATGGCGCAGGCAAACAACGAAGGCTATGGCGACATCCTGGTCAACGAGCCGGAACCGTTCGAGCACGAGAACCTGGCCAATCCGTACCTCGCCATCCTGCCCTTGATCGTCGTTGGCATAACCAACAAGCTCTTCACCAACATGATCCCGGTCTATTACGGCAAGTCCTTTGAATTCACCCAGGCTGGCACCGCCAAACCAATCACCACCGTGGTCGGCAGCATCACCGGCATCTGGGCGGTCGAAGCGGCGCTGCTGTGCGGTATCGCCGCCATTTTCATCTTCGCCTTCAAGGATGTCGCGCCCAGGTTCGCCGAAGGCACCAAGGCAGCCATCGCCGGGGGGCTGCTGGCTTCGATCAACACCGCCTCGGAATATGGCTATGGAGCGGTCATTGCCGGTCTGCCGGGCTTCCTGGTAATCAAGGACGCTCTCTCCGCCATTCCCAATCCGCTGATCAATGAAGCGATTACCGTGACAACGCTAGCCGGCATCACAGGTTCGGCTTCCGGCGGCATGAGCATCGCGCTGGCGGCGATGGCCCCGCAGTTCATCGAGGCGGCAGCCAAGGCCAACATCCCGCTGGAGGTCTTCCACCGGGTAGCGTCGATGGCTTCCGGCGGCATGGACAGCTTGCCGCATAACGGCGCCATCATCACCCTGCTGATGGTGACCGGCATGACGCACAAGACGTCCTACGGCGATATCTTTGCCATCACGCTCATCAAGACCACAGCAGTGTTCGTGATCATCGCCGTGTATTATCTGACGGGCATCTTCTAACACCGCCGTTATTTATCTCGGCACAGCAGGAATACATCTGCTGTGCCGATTTTCTTTTCAATTTGTCAAGTTGGCACAAAACATAAAGAACAATTTTGACCATTTTCCCGCAATAGAATTCACCACCAACTCTTTGCAACTGTGAATTGAAAGTCATTCCATGGTAAGCAATTTGAAACAAGTCGGCGGCGCTTCGCATAAGACGCAAGGTGTACTTATGCCAAAGATTGTCATGTGGCTCTCTTTGGCGTGGGTGCTTGCGTTCTCGCTAATAGGACTTCTCATTTTCAGTCAGTCCCAACTGGATGGCTTATTGCGCGGAGCAAATATCGACAATGCCGTGATCCACAAGATCGAGGCTTCGGCCAGCATGATGCTTTACGTGGCCCTGACCGTGAATATCCTACTGGCTGGAGCG
>Ga0074195_1001378_pt1 | contig 34733 bp, 25 predicted proteins | sample EPASupsiteHSE623_FD_64525 | JGI IMG/M metagenome (GOLD analysis project Ga0074195, IMG submission 64525) | Bioremediated contaminated groundwater from EPA Superfund site, New Mexico - Sample HSE6-23 | ecosystem: Environmental > Aquatic > Deep subsurface > Groundwater > Contaminated ... | reverse complement strand
TTATATGTGTTAAAACAGCATATTACAAAAGACGTCCCCGTATACTTACCGGAAAAGTTTGCGAATCCCGCTCCTGCATTCTACGCTATTACTGGGCTACAGGGCATAGCGGGAATTGCTGCATTGTTCACCTTCTGTCTGGCATTTATCTGCTGTGGGCTGTTGGCGTTTCCTTTTTCACCCTGATCGATATTTTGTGAAACCAATTCAACTAGTGTTTCCAAATCTGTTTTCTGCTTTTCAGAAATTGAATTATATTGATTTGAGATTACACTGGCATTTATGCCCTCATTCACCATATTCCATATCGCTTGTTTAATAGATTCCAAGCTATATGGATCGAAATATCCTACCGCATGTCCACACACCTCGGGAATCGCGGTTACATTCGATACGATGCTAGGCACTCCATGGCCCATGGCCTCCACAGGGGGGTAGCCAAAACCTTCGTTCAATGAAGGATAGACCAGAAACCAGGCGTGCTTGAGCAGGAACTCGAATTGCCCCGGTGCCAATTCGCTAAAGGCAATGAAACGGTCAGGGTGTTGAATTTTCGCAAGACCCAACTGGTCGAGATCCGTGATGCCCGTCAATACGACACGCATGTCGCCCAAAGAACCTTGACTGTTGCTTTCCTCAAAGAGTTGATCGAATGCGACGACTGCCGACGCCACATTTTTCTCTTCGCGTGCAGCGTGCAGCAATAGCGCATACGGACTGGATGTTGGATTGAATTTATCGGAAAAGAAAGCTTCAGGTGTGGGGCGTCGCTTTTTGGGGCTCGCTAGAACTTTCAATGGTTTTCGAGGCGAACCGATATTGCTCTTTATGCTGTTTTCGCAATAGGAAGAAATCGTGACAATCATGTCGACGGTATTGTCCTGGATGATGGATCGATACATCCGCTGCAATGCCTCTGCTTGATATTGGCCTGTCTGCACAGCGTTACTTATCGCCGTCTCAGACATCTTCGATTCCTTCAAACAGCCAATCCTTCTGCGCATTTCTAGCACTTGCCGCCGGTTGCAGGCCAGTTCGAAGTCGCGTATATCGTGCAAGGTGCCAATTACCCGCGTCTTCTTGCAGGTGAAGGGGAGATGGCTACCGACCTTACTCATGTATTCATACCCCGTATACACCACGATGGCCGGTGTGAAGAATGAATCGAAACGGTCGGAATTCACGATCTGAACTATCTCACCGTAGGAACTTACCGCGACGATATTGATGGCGTAGGCCTTGCAAGTTTCCCATACCCACGGATCAATGAATAGCTTGGGGTTAAGGGCTACCCACAGTTGGAAGCCCCCGTGCTTGGCATTGACCACACCCAGAGCATCGAACACCGTTTTGCCGTATTCGCCCCCGCCGTGGTAGCCCGGCTGGCAGAACAGCAGGTCAACTAGAACATTTGGTACGTCATTATCAAGACAATCATCAATGGTCACGATATTTGCAAAATCGACCACTCTGCCAAGGCTTGCCGCTCTGTATTGCTCTAAACGGTTTATACAGAGGCTGATGGCCTTTATCATGGAATCATAGCCAAACATGAGTTTGTCATGAGATGGCATGGCTCCTGTAGTCGCACCTTCGTGATGCAAAACTCGTAGTTTATTGGTGTAGAGCGTCAGGTGCCCTGAAAGCAAACACTTGGTGGCTAACAGGAACTCCTCGCCATAAAGGAAAAGACGCTCATCAAAGATCTTTTCATGGCCTCTGATGAAGATCGGGGAAACAACGTATGCAGCCCCCTGCAAGATCGGGTTCAGCATAACCTCGCTGCTCGAAGTGGACTTCCCGATTTTGCGGAAGGTCGCCTCGCCCTGGCTGAGATATTGCTCCCTTTCCTGACACCTGATGGAACGCAGGCTTTCCCACTCTTCAATGCTGTAGACGTAATCATTCCATGGACTCTCGTGGCGACCATCTGGCGTGATGATATCCGGCCCGGCTATGGAGAAGCCCCACTGACCATAGAGTTCAACGGTTTCACTGATGAATTCACCCTGCTCTATTACGGTGTCGTTATTCAGGATGATAATGAACTCGGCACCCAGTTCCTCTCGCGCATGCGCGTAACCCAAGTTATTTCCGGCCGAGAAACCGAGATTAGCATCCGAGTACAGCACTGTGACATCGGACGCAGACCCAAACGCCTCTTGCGTGCGCGCCCTGACCTCATCGCAGGACTTGTTGTCAACGATGACAATGCGCACGTCACGGTCGCACTGATCGAGCTGACGCAATGAGGCAACGCACCGTTCCGTAAGTTCCACCTTGTTGTACTGAAGGATCACGAAACAGAAGACCCTTGCAGGATTCAGTGATAAAGCCAAGCGGCCAAAAGCGCCGCGCCTGTCGAGAACGATTTTTTCACCATCGATCTCGCAGCAAGGCACATATTTTTCCAGGAAAAACGCCACGTCATTTCGCGATGCTTGAGCAAGAAGCGCAACATAATCGCAAAGGTACCCATACAAACCTATCTCGGGCACCTCAGCAAAGAGCGAGACAACGCGTTTCCAGCGCACGCCCAGAACCGACTTATGTCTTAAGCCGGTTTCTTCGGGAACATGCGCGCAGGCATCGCTTCCGCTGCATGCCAGCAATGCTCTCAACGTGGCGTTCAAGTATGCATAGCCATAACGTGCATCCGGCTCCAGATGCGCGCCTTCGGCCCACTCATTCCAGGCGTTGATGAATATGAGTCGCTCATCTGGATTGACGCGGTGCTCCACCGTGTCGCTAATCGCATTCTCCAGCCAGCGTTGGTAGAGCGCTGGCGTGTGGCCAAGAAAAACCGTTCCGCGATTTTTGCGCCGCGCAGTATTGTCCCAGGATGTGCAGACACCTCGCAACAACAAGTAATCCTGCTGCTTGTAATGCTCGCTGCGCTCGGCAAAAACTGACCCGTCATAAACTGTGCAACCAAATTCCTCTCCAAGAGGGGTCACACTGTCAGTGATGTCGGGCGGATTAGAGTTATTGGGAGGAAACTCGATGGCGGCATCGAAACCGTATCTGGTCGGGTTCACCATCTCAAACGATTGCGTATTGGCGAGGTAGATTTCGCCCACCCCGTTCTTACTGCACCAATCACGCCAACGCGCAGCTGTTTTCTTGGCCGAAGGCAACAGGCTCGGCCTGTAGACGAGTAGCAAGGGTTTACCGTCGATGCGGATATAGCGCGGGTCACGCATATAACGTGCAACATATTGGATGAAAGCAAGGTCGTCTTCGGCAGAATGCTGCTGTGCAATGAGGATTTCGCTATCCAGCCCATCCCATCGCCGGCTCCAATTCTCGTTAGCCCAGCAAAGGCAGAAAGGCAGATCGAGACTGCTATCGTTCAGGTAGGTTTCTATAGGGGCTTCCAACAAACGCTTGCCGCCAAACCAGTAAAAATAAAAACAAAAACCACCAATACCATACAACTTCGCCAGTTCGACCTGACGCCGTTGCACGGAGGGATCGAGCAAGTTGTAGTAGCCCAACTCACCTGGCACATGCGGCTGATAATGACCTGCAAACTGAGGCTGGGCGGGCTGAACATTCATCCATTCAGTGAATCCTTCACCCCACCATGCATCGTTTTCAGGAATTGTATGAAACTGCGGCAGGTAGAAGCAAATCAGTTTGGCCGGTTTTTGGTCCAGCGGGGAATTTTTAATTAAAGGGACATACTCCTCATACCAAGTTTCTCCGGGATACCGATAATGAGCATTGTTCATTGGGGCACAGGTAACAGGTGCATTGAATGCATTCCAAGCCTGGTATGCCTTGGACCAACAAAAAACCGAAGGGAACATTTTGAAGAGCAGTTCCTTTAATGATCGTTTGCTTTCGGACGATATCGGTAATGCTCGCCACAAGGAACGGCTCTTGTCTGAAAGAATACGCCGAGTTGCGACATAGGACCCATTAACTACCACACGGCGCGTGAAACGAAATGGTTTTGTTATCTGCCAGGATTTGCTTGCCAGGACTTGTTTCAGTTCATGCTTTGCATTGGTCACGGCTTGGTTGAGGTCGACGATCTGATTGTCTCGTTCTGTGATAGCCTTGTTTAGGTTGGAAATCTGCACATTACGTTCGACCAAGGCTTGATGTATTGTTTGCTGTGGTAAAGATGAGGAGTTCATCCAGGCATGGACATCAATACTGTTGATGGCAAGACTTGACACTTCTGATTGAATTTCGAGTTCTTGTCTTGCCAGGCTCTCTAACTCTTCGGGTGTAATCTCAAATCCCATAGAAATAAAACAAACTTGAAAAAACTCTGACAACGAACTAACTTTTTGACTGGCACAATCACCATATCGAGATACCAAATTCACTAATGAAAGAGATGCTCGAAATAGAAGTTGACTTGCGGATATTGGTGTCAATAACGACCATTCCTCATCAATTACTCGCCAAGCCCCAAAATTATCCAAAATTATGTTTTGAGGAATGCAGTCGAAACACTCACCAGGTAGGAGCGTTTCTGCCGTGATTAATTCGAAATAACCCCCTATTGAATTGGCTACAGACTTTACAATAAGCATATAACGCTTAAAAAAACTGCCCATTTCCTCGATAGACCATCCATCACGGCTAACAATTTCAATAAATTCATAGGACAAAGGTTTTCCCTGAGCATATTCAGCTTTTTCTGGAACAGAAAATTTCAGTTTTTCCCCCAGAATAGGCACCGTTTGATCAGTAGATAGCAAGCGATAGCGCACTTCAATTTCGCCATTTGATGCTCTTTGAAAAGACGCTTGTTTGCAACATTGCTTCACGCGTTCAGTGCTAAAGTGCCATGCGAGTATGAAGGCTGAAGCTTCATGTGTTTCAAGTTTACTGGAAAGGATTAAAAATGAATTGGACAGGTCCAACGCAAGTTTATTTTTTGCCAAAATAGGCCACACGAACTCTGGAGAAAAGCTCAAGAATGCGGGTAGCTGAGGGTCTCGCCTAACACTCTGCCATGCAAAAGCAGATGCATCGAAATCCTCAGCATTAAATCCCGCTTCTGTGACAATAGAAATTGGTAATTTGTAATCTGGAAATGGCGCCATAAATACCGTGCGCGTAAACCCGGCCTTCCGCAACTTTTCCTGGAGAATTGCTCTGCCATATGTTTGTGGCTGGTCTTTGCGGTAGCGGCCTTCTATTCCAACCATGGGCTGCCCAAGGTGATCTTCCAGCGCACCAGCAAAATACTTCAAGCCCAATTGATTTTCGATGGCGATAATAAGCTGCCCTTTAGGCTTAAGCAGCGAGTGCACCCGCTCCAACATTGACAGAGCTGGGTTTTCTCCAGATGTGAATAGGTTAGCATATTCAAGCACGCCAATCAGCGTAATAATATCAAATTGGTGATCCCATTGAAACTGGTCAAACTTCTCGGCCAAAACCGTGACATTTTCTAGGTCACGTGTCCGAGACCTGGCTATGGCCGCACGGCGCGGACTGCCTTCAAGCGCCAAGACATTTGCGCCACATTCACCAAGGTAGCGCGTAATAACGCCGCATCCAGCACCAATCTCCAAGACATCGCCTTGCAAAATATTCTCGAAGGGACGCAAGATATTGGCCCGTGTGCCGCTCAAATGGTAAAGTGAAGCCCAATCCGTGCAATGCTGGCGAAGCTCTGTGGAAAGAACTGTAACATCGGAGGTATGACTAATGATGGAAGCGATACGTTGTTCGACTTCGTCACCGTCGCTGTAAGCAATGCCACCATAGCCAGACCTGCTCCAAATATTGCTCAATGGTTCGAGCGCATAACCTGTTTGTTGTAATAATTTCTTCATTCCCCAACCTGTCGTGCGCTGAGACTGAGCTCAAGGTTTGCAATTCCAAAAAATACGTGATTTGGGCGAACCTGCAAGTGAAGAGCGTCGTATCGCCGATCATGAGGTGTGACGCCTTCACCATGTTTGGTGGCAACACCCAATGAAATGAAATAGTCTCCGGGGGCTAGGCGACATATAAAAACTGCCTCAGCTTGAATTACTGATTCCTGCTGGCCTAACTTTTGAAAATCATCGCACTCAAGCGTTTCTGAGTTTACGCCATACACTGTGACGCCCTCTTTTGTCTTGATTGTGATTCCAAGTATGGGACGGCAAATACCCCTGTGAAATTTTATGGATGTCGCCAGTGTGATTCGTTGCCCCGTACTGACTGCTGAGGGGTAAGGCTCATCATCTGCGGCCAAGTAAAAATCCAAAATGGTTGCAGAACCATCTCCCCATCGGTATTCATGAGGGTTGTAGCCGTTGCGTTTAGCAAAGTCATCTTCCTGCCAGCTAAGTTGATAGGTGGATTCGGCAGCAATTTCTCCTGGCATGGCCGACACTTGTTCTGATTTACCGTTTGTTTTTTCTTTTTCTTTCCCGAACAACAGGTCCATATACCGATTCACGACATGCCTAGGTTCGCCTGTTTCAAACTGGATTCCTTTATTAAGCAAAATGGCGTATGAACAATGCGTAACGATTTGTTCGCTTGAGTGAGTTACAAGTAGGATACTGGTGCCATTCTCTTTAAGTTGGCGTAGGCGTTCGAAACACTTGGCTTGAAATTTAGCATCACCGACTGATAGCGCCTCGTCAACGATCAAAATATCAGGATCAACCTGTGACTGGACTGCAAAAGCTAGCCGCACCACCATGCCGCTGGAGTAAGTCTTGACGGGCTGGTCGATGAATTCTCCGATATCGGCGAAGGCCGCTACATCATCAAAACGTGCATTCACTTCCTCCCGGCCTAAGCCGAGCAAGGCGGCGTTCATGTAAATGTTATCGCGCCCAGTGAATTCCGGATTGAAGCCAGAACCCAGTTCGAGCAGAGCTGCAATGCGGCCACGGGTTTCTACGCTGCCGCTGGTGGGAGTAAGCGTACCGCAGATCATTTGCAGCAGTGTCGATTTTCCACTGCCGTTGCGCCCGATGATGCCGACGGTTTCGCCTTTTTTAACTTCGAACGAAACATCTTTCAGTGCCGAGAATTCGCGGAAGTATTGCTTGGGCGTTTGCCCAATCAAGCGTTGTATGCGGGGTGCGACGAATTGTTTCAACCGGTCACGTGGGGTGTCGTAGATTTGATAACACTTGCTGAGACTGTTGACGCGTATAGCAATATCATTAGAGGACATCGGCAAAACCCTTTCTGGTTTTCTGAAACCAGGTATAGCCTGCCCAGGCTATACAGATGGCAATTAAAGTATAGATGCCCAATCCGGCCCAGCTTGGTAAATTTCCCCAGATCAGCACGTTGCGCGCCTGTTCAATAATAAATGTGAGCGGGTTGGCCATGATAAAAACATGAAATTTTTCCGGCACGGCACTAATCGGATAAAATACAGGCGCCAGGAACAGCATCACGGTGGTGATGATACCGATGCTCTGGCCAACGTCGCGTAAAAATACACCCAAAGAAGCCAGCATCCAGGACAGCCCCAGAGTGAGGATGGTCAGAGGCAGTAGTACCAGCGGAATTATAACGACTGTCCAGTGCAGGTAGCCGTTAAATATAATGAAAGCAAACAGTAACACGCTTAGGCTGACAAGGGAGTGGAACAGAGCCGCGCCTATGCTGACGATGGGCAGGATTTCCAGCGGAAACACTACTTTCTTAACGTAGTTGGTGTTGGCAACAATCAGGTTGGGAGCGCGGTTAAGCGCTTCGGCCAGCAGACTGTGCACAATCGTTCCGACAAATAGCACCACGGCAAACTGGGTTTTACTTTCATCACCACCGATCCCCCAACGGGCTTTGAAAACCATGGAGAAAACAAAGGTATACACCGCCAACATGAACACGGGATTGAAGACAGACCAGGCTAACCCCATGACAGAGCCTTTGTAGCGGCCGGCAACTTCGCGCCAGGTCATTTGCGAGATGAGTTGGCGGTTACGCCAAAGGCTTCTGGCCAGTGCCACCAGCGAGGTGGGTTGGCTGGCGTGGGGATTGATTCCCTGGGCAGGTAGAAGCGGGGTAGATGGGGTCATGCGAAGTGCTCAGTTTGTGCCAAGGGCTTAGCTTGCTGATCTTTTACGGACACAATGGGTTTACCTTGGATGGGCCATTGGATACCTAGCGCCGGATCATCCCAGCGAATACAGCGCTCGTGTTCCGGCGCGTAATAATCGGTGGTTTTATAGAGAAACTCGGCAGTCTCAGTCAGGACCACGAAGCCGTGGGCAAAGCCTTCGGGAATCCAGAGCTGCTTTTTGTTCTCAGCATTGAGGTGCATACCTATCCATCGACCGAAGGTTGGTGAGCTTTTTCGTATATCAACCGCGACGTCGAAAACTTCGCCTTGAATCACGCGAACCAACTTTCCCTGGGGCTGTTGAATCTGATAATGGAGGCCGCGCAAAACATGCTTGACTGACTTGGAGTGGTTATCCTGGACGAAATTTCGTTTCAAGCCTGTCGCCTGCTCAAAGGCTTTAGAATTGAAACTCTCAAAAAAAAAGCCCCTGTTGTCACCAAACACCTTCGGTTCAATGACCAGTACATCCGGAATGGCGGTTGGCATCACTTTCATCAGAAAACCTTCCTTTTCAAAATCGCCAGCAGGTATTGCCCATACCCGTTCTTTGCCAGCGGCTCCGCCAGCGCCGCCAGTTGGTCGGCACCGATCCAGCCCAAACGAAAGGCGATCTCTTCCGGGCAGGAGATCTTGAGTCCTTGACGTTTTTCAATGGTCTGGATGAATTGGCTGGCCTCGAGCATGGATTCATGGGTTCCCATATCCAGCCAGGCATAACCGCGACCCATGATCTCGACTCGCAGCACGTTTTGTTTTAAATACACCTGATTGACATCGGTAATTTCCAATTCTCCACGCGCAGAGGGTTTGATGTTTTTGGCTATATCGACAACAGCATTGTCGTAAAAATACAAACCTGTCACCGCATAATTGGATTTGGGCTGTTTGGGCTTTTCTTCCAGACTGGTAGCAACACCGCTTTCGTCAAAGGCAACCACACCATAGCGTTTAGGATCCTGGACACGATACACAAAAACCGTTGCTCCATTCTTCTGGATGCAGGCGTTTGCCAGGAGCTTGTGAAATTCATGCCCGTAAAAAACATTATCGCCTAGCACGAGGGTAACCTCATCCCTCCCTATGAACTGCTCGCCAATGAGAAAAGCCTGGGCCAAACCCTCTGGGTTTGGCTGGATGGCATACTCCAACCGGATTCCCCACCGGCTGCCGTCCCCCAATAGTTGCTCGAAACGTGGGGTATCCTGCGGTGTGGAAATAATCAGAATCTCCCGGATACCCGCCAGCATGAGCGTTGACAGGGGATAATAGATCATCGGTTTGTCGAAGATCGGCAGCAGTTGCTTCGAGACAGCCAGTGTGGCGGGATACAACCGGGTGCCGGAACCGCCAGCGAGGATAATACCTTTACGCATGATCGTTGAATTAAAGAATTTGTTGTAGCATGTGGCTAAGCCCTTCCCGCCATGGCGGTAGCCGTAAACCAAAGGTTTCCTGCAATTTGCGGGTCGACAGCCGCGAATTGGCAGGGCGAGGGGCAGGCAGGGGGTATTCGGCGGTGGTAATGGGGCGGATGTTTTCCGGTGTGAGCTTCAGTGGCTTGCCGGCACGATGACCCTCCTCGATCACGGCTTTGGCGAAATCGCACCAGGTGGTTACACCACCGGCGGCAAGGTGATAGAGCCCGTAAGGGAATTGGTCCTCTCCTACCCATCGATATCGGCTGATGGCCTGGGCAGTGATATCAGCGATCATAGCGGCGGATGTGGGGGCACCGAACTGGTCGGCAACCACGCTGAGGGTATCGCGATTCGCTGCAAGCTTGAGCATTGTCTTGGCGAAATTGGAGCCGTGGGCACCAAAAACCCAGCAGGTTCGAAAGACAAGGTGTTTAGCCGTGCTCCGCATAAGGGCCTGCGTCCCGGCCAATTTGGTTTTGCCATAGACGCTCTGCGGATTGGGGGTGTCGTCTTCCTGGTAAAAGCCCTGTCTGGTGCCGTCGTAAACATAGTCGGTGCAGTAATGCACCACCAGGGCGCCGATCTTGGCCGCCTCCTCTCCCAAAATGCCCGGCGCGACACCATTGATTGCATGGGCGAGTTCCGGCTCGGTTTCGGCCTTATCCACAGCGGTGTACGCGGCTGGGTGGACAATAATATCTGGCTGGGTTGCCTGCACCAGAGCGCGCAAGGTATTCTGATCGGCAAGATTACATTCAGTTTGATCGACAGCGGTGATCTCACCCAACGGAGCCAGTGCCCGCTGCAACTCAAACCCGACCTGCCCGTTTTTTCCAGTTAACAAAAACCGCATGTTCATGCTCCGTAGTGCTGGCTGATCCAGTTGCGATAGGCGCCACTCGTCACGTTGTTCACCCAGGGTTGGTGCTCTAGGTACCAACGCACCGTCCTGCGAATACCGGTTTCAAACGTCTCAGCAGGCTTCCATCCGAGTTCCCGCTCGATCTTGGTGGCGTCGATGGCGTAACGTCGGTCGTGACCGGGCCGGTCGTGCACAAACACAATCTGCTCTTGGTAGGACGCTCCATCGGGTCGCGGTTTGAGATCGTCGAGAATGGAACAGATCGTCTGCACCACCTCCAGATTGGTTTTTTCGTTCCAGCCGCCGATGTTGTACACCTCCCCAACGGCACCGGCCGCCAATACGCGCCGAATGGCACCGCAATGATCCGCGACGTAGAGCCAATCGCGGATCTGCCGGCCATCGCCATACAGGGGAAGAGGTTGGCCGGCCAGTGCGTTGTGGATGCACAGCGGAATCAATTTTTCCGGGAACTGATAGGGGCCATAGTTGTTGGAGCAGTTGGTGGTCAACACCGGTAGGCCGTAGGTGTGATGATAGGCGCGTACCAGGTGATCGCTGGCCGCCTTGCTTGCGGAATACGGACTGTTGGGGGCGTAGGGATTTGTTTCGGTAAAGGCCGGCTCCTCTGGGGAGAGCGTACCATACACTTCGTCGGTGGACACATGCAGAAAACGAAAATTTCCCCGGTCGACGTCCTCCAACCCAAGCCAATGGGCCCGAGCCGCCTCCAGCAAGCGAAAGGTGCCGACAATATTGGCCTGAATGAAAGCCTCCGGCCCGTGAATACTGCGATCCACATGGGACTCGGCGGCAAAGTTGACAATGGCGCGCGGCCGGTGCTCGGCCAGCAGATGGGCAACGAGTGTAGCATCGCCGATATCGCCTTTAACAAAGAGATGGCGGGCATCGTCTGCAAGCGAGGCCAAATTTTCCAAATTGCCAGCATAGGTCAATGCGTCGAGGTTGACAACCCGTTCATCGCTGTGCTGCAACCACTCAAGAATAAAATTACTACCGATAAAACCGACTCCGCCGGTAACGAAGACTGCCATAGTGTGCTCTGATCTGGAGGGGAAGCGGTGCTTCCGCTGGAAAGGGAGGCGATGCCAATACGCCTCGAAGAAAAGTTAAACAGTATAATCCGGCAGATATTCCGGCACAATAGTTTTCAAGACCTCTTTAATCCCTTTGCTGTCGAGTTCTTTGGCGCAGGCTGCCAGACCTTCGAGTTGATCGTGCAGCAGAGCGCACTGGATGGCCTGCTCCGCCCGCAACACCATGATTTTCTCATGATGGGTCGCAACGATGCCCTCCCCTTCGGTTATCAGCTCTTCATACAGCTTTTCTCCGGCCCGCAGGCCAATGTAGCGTAATTCGATCTCGCGGTCGGGCTCGCGACCGGTCAGTTTGATGAGTTCGCGGGCCATTTGGTCGATTTTGATCGGCTCGCCCATCTTGAGGATGAAGATCTCCCCTCCCTCGCCCATGGAACCGGTTTGCAGGATCAGTTGCGCCGCCTCCTCGGCGGACATGAAATACCGGGTGACCTCCTTGTGGGTGACGGTCACCGGACCACCCTTTTCGATCTGTCGTTGAAAAAGAGGAATAACCGACCCGGATGAGCCCAGGACATTGCCGAAGCGAACCCCCATGAATCGCGTTGCATGGGAGGCCTTTCCAGGGCCATTCTCCTGCACAGCGCGATCCGTTTCCCGAAGCGCCCGCATCCAGGCCGGGCTAAGATGCCCATCCCAGCATTGCTTGCTGTAGGCGAGCATCAACAGTTCGGTCACCCGTTTGGAGGCCCCCATGACATTGGTCGGCCGTACGGCCTTATCAGTGGAGACCAGGACAAACCGCTCGACCCCATGCAAAATGGAAGCCTCCATGAGCAGTTGCGTGCCGAAAATATTGTTGAAAACAGCCTGCCAAGGGTTGCGTTCCACCAATGGTACATGCTTGTAGGCGGCGGTATGAAAAACGACCGAGGGTTGGTGTTGCCGAAAGACAGTGTTGAGCAGTCGCAGGTCCTGGATCTTGCCAAGAATCGCCACGGTCTTGATCGCGTCGTGTTCGTGGCGCAACTCCATCTGGACCCTGTAGAGGTTCTCTTCGCTGCTGTCGAAGAGGATGATCAGCCCAGGCGCAAAGCGCAGGGCCTGCCGGCACAGTTCGGAGCCGATCGAACCGCCGGCGCCGGTGATCAGCACGGTTTTGCCGGTGAGATAGCCGCCGATTTTCTCCTGATCCAACCGGACTTCGTCCCGCCCCAGGAGATCCTTGTAGGAGATGTCGCGGATGGCCTTGATCGACACCCGGCCATCGATCAGTTCGCCCATGTTGGGGAGGACCTTGAAGGGCAGCTGCGCGTTCTGGCAGAGCGTTACGAAACGCCGCATCCGCTGCCTGTCGGCCGCCACTTTGGCGATGAGGACCTCCTGCGCACCCGTGCGCAACACCAGTTCGTTGAGGTCGTCGACCAGGCCAATCACGGGAACCCCGTGCAACTTGTAGCCGATTTTCGCGGGATCGTCGTCGACCAGGCCAACGGCCTGATAGGGCAACTGGCTGTTTTCGTTGATCTCGCGGAGCACCTTCCCCGCCGCGTCGTCGGAACCGATCAAGAGCAACCGCTTCTTCTCCCGCGGCATTGCAAAGGGCGGAAAACCGTAGTCCCCCCCGAACTTTTGATAGAACCAGCGGATGGCCACGCGATGCGCGGCAATCAAGATAAAGGTAAACAAACTGTCGAGGATGAAGACCGACCGGGAAAGCCCTTCAAAACGATTGCCGAGCAGCAGCAGGCTGATAATGACCGACGAGGAAAACAGGGAAACGATCAAAATGTTGCCAATATCGCTGAGACTCGTGTAGCGCCACATCCCCCGGTACAACCCAAAGATATAAAACGAGGGGATTTTGACAAGCAGGATCAAGGGCAGGAGCCCCAGGCACTGCCGCAGGGTCGTGGCGTTCAGGATCAGCTCGAACCGCAGGATATAGGCCAGATAGTGGGCCAAAACGATGAGGATGGCATCGACGCAAAGAACAATCCAGAATTTGGGGTTGATGACCAAGTTTTGGATTAATTTGAGATGAATACGAATTTTATGAGCAAATGTTACCAACATCGACAGATCCTTTGCGGCAGCCTCTTCGCCTCATGGCGTGCGCATTCCGGCCTTGTTTACCGCTTGCCGGAAAGGGGGAAGCGGCCGCATAGTGCAATATTTACGAAATAATTCAAGGAATAAATAGCAAAGAAGCGCTGGGGGCAGCCGTCTTGGTCACGTCTTGCCGCGCCAATCGCAGCATTCGCGCAACGAAAACAATTGTGGCGGCGTGTGGCGTTCGGGGGGCAGAGCGCCTAGAGAAGGTTTCGCAAATCGGCGTACTCCGGGTTTCTTTCCAGGTAGGTGGCCACATAGGAGCACTGGGGTATCACCTTTTTCCCTTGGCGGCGGGCATCGTCCAGGGCGAACTTCGTCAGGATAGCGGCGACATTGCGGCCGCGCAACTCGGGGGGAACAAAGGTATGGGTGAACGCCAGTACGTTTTCTCCCTGCTCCACATAATCGAGCACGGCGACCTTGCCGTCGATGCTCAACTCGAATCGTTTCATCAACTCGTTTTTTTTCGGCTCGTTCTCCATGATTGCCTCCCGCACGTGCTTTCCCGATTGCCGCCCTGCCGTTGCAAACGGTATGCGACCCCCTAAAGGGACACGTTGCCGCACGGCGATGCGTTCTTTTCTGGTTTCTCTACGAAGAAATGGTACAGTGCACGTTGAACGGCAAACGAGCAGGCCGTGCCGGCTTCGGCTCCGAACACCAAACGATATCATGCACTCCCTTCGACGCAGCAAAAAGCATTATTTACGGCTTCGTGGATTGTTGTCCCGCATCAAGGGCACCCCCGATGTGGTCCGTGTCCACCATAACAGAGTTTTTCTCCTTCCGCACGGTGGAGATTTTTTTCCGGCCCTTTTTCAGGCCCTCGCAGCCGCAACGCTCTCGATTTGCGCCGAATTTTACAGGATAAAACCCGACAACACCGGCCAGGCCTTTGCCAGTGCGCTGCTCGCGGCGGCAAACCGCGGCGTAAAGGTGTCGCTTATCTACGATGCCATCGGCTGCTTCGATACGCCCTCCTCCTATTTCCTGCAACTCCAGGCGGCCGGGGTTCGTTGCCTGCCGTTCAATAAGCCGGCCTTTTCCCGCATCCATTGGCTCGATATCCGCGATCACCGCAAAATGGTGATCATCGACGGAACGACCGCTTTTCTGGGCGGGCTCAACGTCGGCGACGAGTATTCGGGGTACGGCGAGAGTTTCGAGCGGTGGCGCGATGTCGGTTTCCGTCTCGACGGTCCGGCTGTCGGCGCATTGCAGCGGCTTTTCCGGCGAACCTGGGCCCAGGAAGAGAAGAGCGAGATTCCGGAACCAACCGATCCGCCGGTCCTGCCCGCCGGCGACGCCACCGTGGTCATCGTCAACGGCTCCCCCCATCACACCCGCTCGGTCATCCGCAACTCCTTTCGCCTGGCCATGGCCGGAGCGGTGCACGATCTCCGGATCATCACCCCTTATTTCGTTCCGGGTCCACGAATCGTGCGTTCGCTGCTGCGCGCCGTCAAGCGGGGCGTCAGGGTGCGGATGATCCTGCCCTCGATCAGCGACGTGCCATTGGTCCAGATGATGAGCCGCGCCTATCTGCAACCGCTGCTTGCGGCCGGGGTGGAGATCTTTGAACGCCAGGGCACCATTCTCCACGCCAAGGTGATGCTGATCGACGACCGCTGGGCGACCCTGGGCTCGGCCAATCTCGATTTCCGCAGTTTTCATCGCAATTACGAGATCAATGTCATCATCGACGACCGAGACTTCGGCGTGCAGGTGGCGGCCTTGTTCAACGAAGAGGTGGAGAAATCGCGACGCCTTAGCCTCTCCGACCCTATCCGCGAAAGCCGGCTCGAACGTTTTCTCGAATGGCTGCTGACCCCGTTGAGCCGCTTTCTTTGACAAAGAAGCGACTTGCCACAAAGTTGCTCCGAGCCCCCAACAATCCTTGAAAACGACATTCCCCTTGACGATGCCCTCATCTTCAGGTAACAGGAAGGCAAAGCTCGCATTTGAGCCTCGTTTTTCCTTGAGACAACACCCTATGCATTTCATTTCCTGCACCGCCAACATCTTTGCTACCTTGGCACTCCTTCCCGTGAGTGTGGTGGTCGTGGTGCGTCAAGGACTCGGGGCGTCGTAGCGGGAAGCATCCAAACTGGAGATCACAACCCCTGCCGGCGCCAGCCGGCGGGGGTTTTTTTTTGCCCAGACGACAACAACACAGGAGGAATCGACCATGCAAAGACTCAGCGGCGCCCAGATCATCATCCGTCAATTGGAACAGCACGGCATCCGGATCGTCACCGGTATTCCCGGCGGGGCCAACCTGCCGCTCTACGATGCCCTTGCCGAAAGCCCGACGATTCGCCATGTCCTTGCCCGGCACGAGCAGGGCGCGGGCTTCATTGCCCAAGGCATGGCTCGGTCCAGCGGCACGCCGGCGGTCTGTTTCGCCACCTCCGGACCTGGCGCCACCAACATCCTCACCGCCCTGGCCGACGCCTTTCTCGATTCCGTCCCCTTGGTCTGCATTACCGGCCAGGTGCCCCGCTCCCTGCTCGGGACCGATGCCTTCCAGGAGGTTGACACCTATGGCATGTCCATGCCGATCACCAAGCACAACTATCTGGTGCGTTCGGCCGCCGACCTGTTGACCATTGTGCCCAAGGCCTTTCGCCTGGCCGGTTGCGGTCGCCCCGGACCGGTCCTGATCGACGTGCCCAAGGATGTCCAGACCGAAATGGTGGAATTCGAGCACTGGCCCGAGCCCTGCCCCATCGATACGGACCGACCCGACGACCTGGAGGCGATCGCCGCAGCGGCGGCAATGATCAACGAGGCGTCCCGGCCGATCCTCTACCTCGGTGGCGGCGTCATCCATGCCGGGGCAGCGGTCGAGGCCCGACATGTGGCGGAACAAGGAGCAATTCCCACGGTCATGACCCTGATGGGCCTGGGCATCCTCCCCTCGGACCACCCGCTGTCGCTCGGTATGCTCGGCATGCACGCCAGCCGCGCCACCAACCTGGCCATGGAGGAATGCGATCTGCTGATCGCCTCCGGGGTGCGCTTCGACGACCGCGCCACCGGCCGGATCAGTGCGTTCTGTCCCAAGGCCAAGGTGATTCACGTCGACATCGACGCCAGCGAAATCGGCAAGCTGCGCCCGGCCGATGCCGGTATCGCCGGCGATGCCCGCCAGGCCTTTGCCGCGCTCCTGCCGCTTGTTCGCCCGCGCCACCGCCATGAATGGAACGGCCGCATTCGTCAACTCCAGCAGCTCTTTCCTCGCTTCCAGACCCAGGATTTCGCGCCGGGACGGCCCTTCCACCTCATCCGGCGGGTGGCGGAACTGGCCGGTCCCGATGCCCTGATCGGCACCGATGTCGGCAAGCACCAGATGTGGGTGGCCCAGAGCTATCCTTTCACCGGGCCGCGGCAACTGCTCACCTCCGGTGGACTGGGCACCATGGGCTTTGGCCTGCCGGCCGCCATCGGCGCCTCGCTCGCTTTTCCCGACCGGCCGGTCATCTGCTTCAGCGGCGACGGCAGCCTACAGATGAACATCCAGGAATTGGCCACCGCCGTGGAGCAGCAGACCCCGGTGAAGATCGTGGTGCTCAACAACCAAAGCCTTGGCCTGGTCCGTCAACAACAGCGGCTCTTTTACCAGCAGCGTTACGCCGCCTCTTCCTACGGGATCAAGGTGGATTTCGCCGCCATTGCCCGAGGGTTCGGCATGCAGGCCGTCGACCTCGAAGGGGCCGCCGATCCGGATGGGCTCCTCCGGCAGGCGCTGGCCGAACCAGGGCCTTGCCTGATCAATGCCCCAATCGACATCGAAGAAGAGGTTACCCCCATGGTGCCGCCGGGGGCCGCCAACACCACCATGATAGGAGGCGATTATGCCCGCAACTGACCGTATCCCGTCCACCGCTCTTTCCCACGACGCAGCCACCACCATCCTGCGCCTAACCGTCAACAATCATCCGGGTGTCATGTTGCAGATCTGCGGCTTGTTCGCCCGGCGGGCATTCAATCTGGCAGGGATCTTCTGCTCCGCCATCGGCCAGGGAGCAACCAGTCGCATCTGGCTCAAGGTCGACGAGACCGACAAGCTCGACCAGGTGATCAAGCAACTGGCCAAGTTGGAGGATGTGTTGGCAGTCGAGGAGCGAAACAGTGACCGGGAACAGGTCGGCGCCATGGAGGCGATGATGGCCCGCATCGGCTGACATCCAGCGGCTTCTCGCAGAGCGGGGTTGACAATCCAGTCGATCCGCGATACATACTTAAGCAACAGACAATACGCTAAAAACGGGGATACAAGAGGGTACACGAATGAAACGACATGTCGCGGCAGCGGCGGCGATGGACCCAGTTCATTGGCGACCGGTTGCTCTCTAATACCCGCACACCGAAACTGCTCGCCATGGACTGAAGCTCCGGTCCATGGCGTTTTTTTTAGCCTGGACCGGAGACGGTTCAGGCTTTTTTTGTCTCCACGGCAGAAAAGTCCGTGACCGACGTCCTGGCCCCGAACCCTTTGCACAGGAGAAAATCATGAACACCGAAGCAACCGTCCGCTTTGCCGAGCGCATGCAGCAATTGCCGCCCTATCTGTTCGGCCTGATCAACAAGATCAAGATGGAGAAACGCTGGGAAGGGATCGATGTCATCGATCTCGGCATGGGCAATCCCATGGACCCGACCCCCAACAAGGTCACCGAGAAACTCTGCGAGGTGGCGGTCGATCCTAAGACCCATCGCTATCCGGTGGCCGGAGGCATGAAGAACCTCAAGCGGGAGATCGCCCTCTACTACAAGCGCAAATACGACGTAGCCCTCACCGGCGAGGACGACGTCATCTGCACCATCGGTTCCAAGGAAGGTATCTCCCACCTGTGCCTGGCCCTGCTCGGACCGGGCGACACGGTGCTGGTCCCTTCGCCCTTTTTTCCCATCCACGTCTATGCCGCCGTCATTGCCGGCGCTAGCGTCCTGCGCTTTCCCCTGGGTTCGGAAGAGGAGTTCCTGCGCCAGGTCAGCGCCATGTGCCAATCGCTCTATCCGCACCCCAAGTTGGTGATGCTCAACTACCCCCACAATCCCACCGGCACCCTGGCCTCCAAGGAATTTTTCGCCGAGATGGTCAAACTGGCCAAACGGTACAACTTCATGGTGATCAACGACTTCGCCTACGGCCAGATCACCTACGACGGCATAAAGGCCCCCTCGCTGCTCGAAGTTCCAGGGGCGCTCGATGTCGGCGTCGAATTCGGATCGTTTTCCAAGTCGTACAACATGGCCGGATGGCGCTTGGGTTACTGCGTGGGCAATACCGCGATGGTCGGCGGCCTTGCCAAGATCAAGGGCTACTACGACTACGGCATCTTCTCGGCCATCCAGGTGGCGGGTATCGTGGCCATGCGCGACTGCGACGACACCATCGCAGATCAAGTGGCGATCTATCAGAAACGGCGGGATGTACTCTGCGAAGGCTTGGCCCGGATGGGCTGGGAGGTGGAAAAACCCAAGGCCGGCATGTTCCTCTGGGTGAAAATTCCCGAGCCCTACGCCCAAATGGGTTCAGTCCGATTTTCCATCGAGATGATGAACCGGGCCAATGTGGCCGTAGCGCCGGGTGCGGGTTTCGGCGAGGAGGGAGACGGTTATCTTCGGCTGGCCCTGGTGGAAAATGAAAATCGTATCCGCCAAGCCCTCAAGCAGATGAAGCGCGCCTTGGTCGAGATCGATCAGGAGATCCAGGCCGGAATTTTTAAGACCGAGCCGGAACAGCAGGCCTGAACGGAAAAAATAGGAGGAACAGCGAGGAGGGGTCCATGTTTTACATCAATGTCTGGCTGACCGTGAACAGGGACGAGGATGTGGACCGGGTGCGGGATCTGCTTGCGGAAATGGCGATCGGGGTCAGGGAAGAACCGGGAGCCGAACGGTTTGCGGTGTATCGATCGACAACGGTTCCCGGCCGCTTTTTGCTCAACGAGCACTGGCGCAGTCAGGCCGACTGGGAGATGCACCGCGAGGGGCGGATGTGCAAGGAGATCTACGAACCGCTGATTCTGCCCCTGGTCACCCGCGAGCCCCATATCTGCCAGCTTGTCGGGTAAGAGCCGGGCGGAGTCAAAGGCAACGGGAAGTGGCCATTTGCAGGCGGGTTTCGCAGGCGGGTTTCGCGCCTTGCCTGCGAGATCGCTCTATTCCATCTCCCTGAGCAGGGCGCGCCAGCGGCGGATATTCTCCTCGTTCAGCTCCCGTTCCTCCTGTTCGTTGAGCATCCGTCCCACGGGCTGCAAGCCGGCATCGGCCTCGATGGTGCCGAAGGTCATGTTGGCGCCGGTATGCATCCAGGCGCCCCGGAAGGGAAAAATACGAAAGGCGGAGAGCATCCCCTCCACGTTCTGCCCAGCCACCGCCTGGTCGAGGATAAAAAAATGTTCGCCGCGCACGACGTCTAGGGCCACAAAACCACCGACCGCGTACACCTCCCTGATCCAAAAGGCCGAGAAGCGTGCCTGCACCATGCCTTCCAGCAACATTTGCTCGTCGCTGCCCGGCCGATAACGTCTGCGGTTGTACATCTGCCGCACCAGGCTAAACCCGCGGGGCCGGTACATGTAGATCAGGTAATCTTGGAAGATTTCCGCCTCCAGTTCGTGGTCGAAGACGATACCCTGCCTGCTGCCCTGCCTGCTGAGCATGCCCAAGCGCTTGGCGCAGGTTTTGATCGCCTCCTTGTCGGCCAGCCTGGCGATGTTGGCGTGCAATGAGGGCATCAACGGCCACAACCGCTTGTATTCGGCGGTTAGTTCTTCGACGTTTTCGGGAACGGGGGAGGCGTACTGCACGAACTTTCTCCGTTATGGATATTGACGATCGGATGCATGCACAAGCAAACATCCGCTGCCAGACAGTCTTGATCCGGACCATGACCGGACTGCGGCACCCTACCATATTCGAGGGTTTTGCGCAGCCCTGTCCTTGGACCCGCGCTCTCGCCCACTGCGAATTCACCTGAACACCGGCGAGAAAAAGGCGATGGACAATCCCCGGCAACCGCGCTAACGTTAGGCACCCCTTCGGCACTGCACTTTTTCCCCGTCGCATCGAGGCTGCTCCATGGCATCCACCACCGCTCTCTCCCGATACACCAAAGGCGAAGAGATCGCCAACAGCATCACCCACGGTCTGGGCACGCTCCTGGCCATCGCCGGCCTAGTCGTTCTCGTCGTGTTTGCCGCCCACTACGGCACCGCCTGGCACGTCGTGAGCTGTTCGATCTTCGGTGCCGCCCTGATCCTGCTGTATCTGGCCTCGACCCTCTACCATGCCATTCGCCATCCTGGCGCCAAATCCATCTTCCGCATCCTCGACCACGCCGCCATCCTGGTGCTCATCGCCGGCACCTACACGCCCTTCACCCTGGTCAGCCTGCGTGGTGCCTGGGGCTGGACCCTCTTTGGCATAATCTGGGGATTGGCTATCCTTGGGATTGTGCTTGAAACCACACGGCTTCGGCGCTTTCGCGGCTGGCTGATCGCACTGTACGTCGTCATGGGCTGGGCCGTGGTGGCCGCGACCAAGCCGATGCTCGTTCATGTCGGCCATGGCGGTCTGTGGCTGCTTCTGGCTGGCGGCATCGCCTACACCGGCGGCATCACCTTTTACCTGTGGCACCGGCTGCCCTACAACCATGCCATCTGGCATCTGTTCGTCCTGGCGGGCAGCGCCCTGCACTATTTCGCGGTGCTGCTCTATGTCGTGCCGGCAGGGTAAGAGCCGTGGACACCGCAATGAAGAGCGACAACGCCTTTGTCAAAATACTGAAAAAGCAGATCGAATCGGAACGCTTTTCCCTGCCGATCTTTAATCCTGTTGCCTTGCGCATTCAGCAGGAATTGATCAAAAAAGAGCCGAACCTGCACACCATCGAAAAACTGATCGGCGGCGATCAATCGCTTTCCAGCAACCTGCTCAAAATCGCCAATTCTCCCCTGTATAGAGGGCTGGTGCCCACCACCACGGTCAAGTCCGCCCTGATCAGGCTGGGCATGTCGGAAGTTTTCCGGATTGTCCTGACCGAGGTCAGCAGCAAGTCGTTCAGCTCCCAGGACCGGCAGATAGACGGCATCATGAAGAAGTTGTGGCAGCATTCCATGGGATGCGCCTTTGCCGCCGGCATGCTCTCCAACAATCTCGATTTCGGGATCATGCAGCACGAGGCGTTTTCCGCCGGTCTCCTCCACGACATCGGCAAACTGCTGATCCTCAAGGTCATTGCCGAAAAAAAACGGAAGAGCAACATACCAACCGTGTCCGACACCCTTATCCTCGGCGCCATGGATCTCCTCCACGCCGAGCAGGGGTATCTCGTGCTCCGCCAGATCGAAATGCCGGAGATGCTCGCCGTGGTTGCCCGGGATCACCACCTGCCGGACTTTTCCCCGGACAACTACATCCTCGTTCTTGCCCGCCTTGCCAACCTCATCTGCCACCAGATGGGGATCGGCCTCAAGCATATCCCCGAGATCGATCTGCTCGCCACCCCAGAGGCTCTCCAGATCAAGCTGGACGCAAGCCAACTCAAAACAACCCAGGATTTCCTGGCAACAACCTCAGGACTCTTTTCCTGAAGCACCCCTTGGGCGCTGGACAAAAACACGACCCTCTCCGGTCCCCAAAGCTCCCTAGCCCGGAGTCGCGACGTTCTCGACGAGGGCGAGGATATTGCCGGCGACCACCTTGTCGAATTCGGCGGGAGCGAGCTGCATCCTCCTGATCTTGTGTAGCTCCTGGCTGGGCGAACCAAAGGGATAGTCGCTGCCGAACAGTAGTTTTTCCGGACCGTAGTGTTCAAGGAAATGGCGAATTTCCGCGAGCGAGGCCAGGGCGGAATCGGCGTAGACGTTTTCCCGCCGCCAGATGCCTGCCCGCTCCAGCGCGTGGTACGACCCGTTCAAAGCTCCGAGATGGGGAATGACGATCACCGCTTCCGGCGCCAACCGCTCGACAAACCGCAGGGTGTTGTCGAAGCTCTCCTCCAGGACGACGGGCAACCGCCGCTTGGTGATCTCCGCGATCATGCGTGCGCAACGGGGATCGTCGTAGTGGTATTCGGGTTCGTAGGAATGGCGATGCCACTTGATGCCCCGATAGGGATGGCGCAACTCGTCCACGGCAAAGTCGTTCCAGACAAACAGATAGGGAAACACCGGCTCGCCCTCGGCGGCCAATTGCAGCAGGTAGCGATTCGCCATCCGCCGGGTGCGCCGCCAATCGTCGGTGTCCGTGAAATCCGGGTCGTCGCGATCATAGATATCCTCCACCGGTGCAAACATGCAGGCATCGGTGATGCCCGCCCGGCGGAGCAGCGGTTCGATCTCTTGATAGGGAAGGTCCACATGCCGAACGCCGCAGTGGATATGGCTGTCGACGATTCGCGCTGCACCCATGGTCGGTTCCTCCTCTCTCGGCTTTCGGGTTGCTATTCGAACCAGCATGGCTGGACCACATTGGCCGGCCACAATGAACCATGAACGCTCAATACTCCGGCGTGCCAGAGCCTGTGCTTCAAAGTAATTTTCATCCACAATGGCGGGTTTCGTCGTCCATGAAAACATGGTTTTCCCTGCCGGTCAAGAGCGGGAACTTTTCAACTCCTTGCCTCAAGCGGAGAGGATATGCTACCTTATTTCCATGGACCTCCCTGTTCGTTCACCCTGTCTACGGCTCCTCCTCGCACTCCTGCTACTGCTCGCAGCATGGCGAACGGACGCGCTGGCTAACGACACCACGCATAAACCGCGGGTGTTGGTGCTCCACTCGTACGCACCGGATTTTTCCTGGACAAGGGATCTGCACACTGGGATACTCTCGGTGCTGCAAAGCGCCGAGGTGCAGGCACACTACCGCGTCGAATATATGGACGCCAAGCACCACGCTTCCCCCGCCTATCTCGAAAAACTCCTCGGTCTCTATCGGGAAAAATATGCGGGTTCGCACTTTGACGGGATCATCCTCACGGACGACCATGCCCTGGATCTGGTAGCGCAGGTTCGGGAGGAACTTTTCCCGCAGACTCCCATTGTGGCCTGTGGCATCAACGATCCCAAATCGCTCCCAGCCAATATCGACGACATGCATATCATCATCGAAAGGCTGGCGCACCAGGAAACACTCAACGCGGCCTTGCAACAAAACCCGGGTACGCGGAAAATTTTTGTCGCGATCGACCGCACCCTGAGCGGGCAGGCCATCCTGCAAGATTTTCTCGAACAGGTGCCTCTTTTCACCGATCGAGTCGCGGTGGAGATCCTCCCGGCAATGACCCGCGACGAACTGCTCCAGTTCGCCCGGGCGCGCACCGAGGGTGAACTCCTCTATCTGCTGGTCTACTTTCAGGATGCGGCAGGACAGGTGTTCGGTGCGGAAGAAATTCCCAGGGCCATTGCAAGCGCCTCTTCGGTGCCGGTGTATGTGGCCTGGGATTTCCAGATGGACTCGGAAGCCGTCGGCGGTTGCGTTACCAGTGCCTTCGGGCACGGTCAAAAAGCTGCCCAGACCCTGCTGGAACGTCTTGCTGGCCGAAATCCCCCCGCACTTTATGACAAGCTCCTCGGGGTGAATCGGCATACCTACAATTATCCGGCGTTGCAACGGTTCGCTCTTCCCTTGTCCAGTCTGCCGGAAAACGCCCTCCTCCTCAACCGTCCCCAGTCGTATTTTGAAGTCCATCGCTCGGCCATCCTCTCCGCTCTGGCGATCATCGGGGTTCTCAGCGTGATCATCGCCCTGCTGATCCTGAACGTACTCCGGCAGCGACAGATCAATCGCGGCAATGCCGAAATACTGGAACTCAACCGGGAAGTCATCGAAACGCAACTGGAACTCCTGTCGACTCTCGGCGAGGTCATCGAATCGCGCTCGCAGGACACGGCCAACCATGTCCGGAGGGTCGCGGCGTATTCGGCTCTGCTCGGTCGGAAATACGGCCTGCCGCCGGAAGACATCGTCCTGCTCGAGGCCGCATCGCCGATGCACGATGTCGGCAAGATCGGCATCCCCGATGCCATCTTGCACAAGCCGGGCAAACTCACCCCGGAGGAGTTCGAAATCATCAAGCACCATACCGTCATCGGCCAGCATATCCTCCATATGTCCGACCGAAAACTCATGGCCAGTGCCCGCACCATCGCCCTTCAACATCACGAGCGATGGGACGGCACCGGGTATCCCTGTGGCCTGAAGGGCGAGGAGATCAGCTTGCTGGCCCGGATCAGCGCTCTGGCGGATGTCTATGACGCACTCTCGCTGAGCCGCGTCTACAAGGAGGCCTGGCCCAAAGAAAAAGTGCTCCAATTCATCCACCAGGAGCGCGGCGGCATGTTCGATCCCCGGATTGTCGACCTGTTCTTCGAGCACCTGGAAGAACTGGAAGCCATTAAGCTCCGCCTCTCCGATCCGGTCCGGATGCCGAAGAGCGAAGAAATCCACGAACCCGTTCACTGCCCCACGCAAACGAGTTGACCTTTCTCGCCCCCTTGTCCCATCCGGCGGAACGCGCCGAACGGATCGACGGCACAAACTTTTCGACCGTGCAACGGATGTTTTGATAAAAAAAGGGGGGCAAGTCGCCTTGCCCCCCTGTTCTCCTGCCGATCCCGACCCCTCAGAAGAAGGAATTTACCTGGATCCGGTCAACCAACACAACAAACCCTTCACCCCCGCACCACGTTCGCCACCTCCCGGGCAATGGCCAGCTCCTCGTTGGTGGGAATGACAAACACCCGCACCGTGCTGTCATCGCGGCTGATGCAGCGCGCCTCCTTGGAGCGCTGGCTGTTCTTATCCGGATCGAGCCGAACGCCAAACACCTCCATCCCCTTGAGGGAATCCCGGCGCACGATATCGTCATTCTCGCCGATGCCGGCGGTGAAGACGAGCGCATCCACCCGGCCGAGCACCGCCATGTAGGCGCCGATATACTTGCGGTTGCGATAGGTCTGCACCTCCAGGGCTATCTTGGCCCGCGCATCGCCCGCTTCGGCGGCCTTGTGGATATCGCGCATGTCATTCATGCCGCAGAGCCCCTTCAAGCCCGACTCTTTGTTCAAGAGGGCGTCGATGGCCTCCAGGTCCATGCCCTTGTTCTGCTTGAGAAACAGGTGCAAGGCCGGATCGACGTCGCCGCAGCGGGTGCCCATCACCAACCCTTCCAGAGGGGTCATGCCCAATGAGGTGTCGATGCTGCGGCCGTTTTCGATCGCGGTCATCGAGCAGCCGTTGCCGAGATGAATGGTGATCAGGTTGCACGCGGCCAGTTCCTTGCCCAGAAGCCGGGCGCACTCGCCGGCGACAAAGCGGTGCGAGGTGCCGTGGAAGCCGTAGCGCCGCACCCGGTCCTTTTCATAGAGACTGTAGGGCAAGGCATACATGAAGGCATGCGGCGGCATGGTCTGATGGAAGGCCGTGTCGAACACTGCCACCTGCGGCACTTCGGGAAAGATCTCCATGGCCACCCGGATGCCGTCGAGGTTGGCCGGATTGTGCAACGGCGCCAGGGGGATGTTGCGCCGGATCGCCTCGATCACCTCGGGCGTGATGCGGGTGGAAGCACGAAAATCCTCACCGCCGTGCACTACCCGATGACCGATGGCGCCGATCTCCGAGGTATGGCAGATCACCCCTTGATCCTTGTCGGTGAGCACCGCGATCACCAGCATCATGCCGCTGTAGTGGTCCGGGATCGGCTGCTCGACCACCGACTCGCACGCGTCCCTGGTTCCCGGAAAATAGGTGTTTTTCAGACGGCCCATCGGCTCGCCGATCCGCTCGACCAAGCCGGTGGCCAGCACCGCCTCGGTTTCCATCTCGATCACCTGATATTTGATCGATGAACTTCCCGAATTGATAACAAAAAATTTCATATTTTATCCAATGCGTACACGTTTAACGGTTCTTGGCCACCTGGGCCTGGATGGCGGTGAGGGCCACGGTATCGACGATGTCGAGCACGGTGCAGCCCCGCGAAAGATCGTTGACCGGCTTGTTGAGTCCCTGGAGCACCGGCCCCATGGCCACGGCGTTGGCCGCCCGTTGCACCGCCTTGTAAGTGTTGTTGCCGGTGTTAAGATCCGGGAAGATGAAGACCGTGGCCTTTCCGGCCACCTGCGAATTCGGCGACTTGAGAGCCGCCACCTCGGGATCGAAGGCCGCATCGTACTGGAGCGGTCCGTCCAACGGGAAATCGAGCCCCTGCTCCTGCATCATCTGCCGGGCCAGGGCGGTAGCCTCCACCACCTTCTCGACATCCTCGCCCGATCCGGAAACACCGGTGGAATAGCTCAAAAGGGCCACCCGCGGCTCGATCCCGTAAATCCGCGCCGTTTCGGCCGAGCTGATCGCGATCTCCGCCAGTTGCCGGGCATCGGGATTGGGCACCACGGCGCAGTCGCCGAAGGCCAGCACCTTGGACTGGAAGCACATGATGAAGATCGAGGAAACCACGGAAACCCCCGGTTTGGTCTTGATGAACTCGAAGGCCGGCCGGATAGTCTGGGCGGTGGTGGTGATCGAGCCGGAGACCATGCCGTCGGCCAAGCCCTTGTGCACCATCATCGTGCCGAAATAGGTCGGATCGGACATGCGGTCGCGGGCAACATCCATGACGATGTTCTTGTGCTTGCGGATGTCGAAATAAGTCTGGACGAAATCGTCGTAATACGCCGAGGCGGTCGGATCGATGATCTGCGCGCCGTCAATGTTGATGTTGAGCTTGGAGGCCTTGGCCTTGATTTCGTCGACCCTGCCCAGCAGGGTGATGTCGGCGATGCCGCGCCGCAGGATGATGTCCGTGGCGTTGAGGATCCGCTCGCCCTGGCCCTCTGGCAGGACGATGTGCTGCCGGTCGCTAGCCGCCTTTTCCACCAGGGAGTATTCGAACATCCGTGGCGTGATCTTGGTGGAGCGTTGGGAAACGACCCGCTTGGTCAGCTCGGTGGAGTCGACGTACTTTGCGAACCAGCCGAACGCGGTGGCGATACGCTTGGTGTCGGTGGGCTCGATCCGGCCGTAGAGTTCGTTGACGCTCTGCACCGTGTCGTAGGTATGCGATTCGACGAAAAGCACCGGCACCGGGATACCGGTCCAGCCCTGGATCAGCCGCTGGACACTGGGGCTGATCTCGATGCCGCCGGTGATGAGGATGCCGGCGATATTGGGGTAGGCCGAGGAGATCCGGCTGGCGAGGCTCGAAATGATGATGTCGGAGCGGTCGCCGGGGGTGATGATCAGGCTGCCCTCCTTGATATATTCGAGGAAGTTGCTGATCTGCATCGCGGCCACCAGGTAGTTGCTCACTAGGTTGAGCATGCTCGGCTTGCCGTAGAGTACCTCGGCCCCTAACCAGCGCTTGACATCGTCGATGGTGGGATTGCCCAGGGCCTTGTTTTCCGGGATCACATAGAGCGGAAAGGCTCGGCCGAACTGCTCGCGGCATTTGGCGTTACTGGCAGTGTCGCGGAGAAAGGTCTCCGGGGCGCGGTTGATGATGCAGGCGGTGATATCGACCCCCATTTGCTCCAAGGTGTCGATAGTGATTGCCGTGTGGGTGCAGATCTCCTCGGTGGATTTGTCGCGGCCCGAGGCGATGATCAGGACCGGGGCGCCGAGGTTGGCGGCGATGTTGGCGTTGAGGTCGAATTCGAATCCCGGATCCTTGCCCTGAAAGTCGGTGCCCTCGCAGAGTACGAAATCGTACCGGGACTCCAATTGCTTATATTTTTTGAGGATGTTTTCGTACAGGATTCCCTCCTTGCCGGAGGTGATCAACTGGCGGGCCTGGCTGAGAGTGTAGGCGTGGGTATCGTTGTACTCGATGTCGAGTTTGAAATACTTGAGGATCAGGTTGAGATCGTGATCGACTCGGCCAAAGACATGGTCGTTGATGATGGGGCGAAAAAAGGCAATCCTGCTGATTTCCTTGGATATCACCTGCATGACACCGAGGATGATGGCCGATTTGCCGCTCCGTTCCTCTGCCGCGGTGACATAGAGATTATTTGCCATGGAACAAGCACCTCGCATTCCCGCTTGCCGCGGGTCGGAAAAACAGGGTGGAAACAGACCGGCCCCGGCCGGAATAAGGGGGTATTCCAACCGGGGACCGACAGTGATGGTTTGCTAACAGTGTAGAACGCTTTCGGATTTCTATCAAATCAAATCGCGTGGATACGGTGTGCTCCTCAATCCTCCAGCTGATCGGCGAGCAGCTCGACCGTATGGTGCACCTTGACGCCGGCGCCGTCCTGATCCATGCCGCCGCGAATCTGCATCACGCAGCCGGGACAATCCATGGCCACCACCGGTGCACCGGTATCCTTGATGTTTTTCAGTTTGCGTTGCAGGATCGGCGCGGAGATCTCCGGCAGTTTGAGCGAGTAGGAACCGCCCATGCCGCAGCAGATATCGCACTCGAACATCTCAGCCAACTCATAACCGGCCTTTTGCAACAACTCGCGCGGCGGCTGGTCGGCATGCAGGGTCCGCTTGAGATGGCAGCTGTCGTGATAGGTGATCTTGCCCAACTGCCGCCCTTCCTTGAGCGTCAGCCGCCCCTCGTCCACCAGCTTCTTCACCAGGGTGGAGAAATCGATGGTCTTAGCTGCCAGTTCGCGGGCCTGGGGCAGCCACTTGCGCTGGCCGAGGCTCTCGAAGGTCGTGACGAACTCGTGGTCCAGGGCCACGGTGCAGGTCGGGCAGGCCGAAATTACGTAATCGGCGCGATCCGCCAACAGGGCCTTGATGTTGTCGACGGCATTGTTGGCTGCCACCTCGTAGGCGCCGTTGTAACGGGCCGGGGCCCCGCAGCAGGTCTGGCCCTCGGGGAAAAGCACCTCGATGCCGGCCTTGTTGAGAATCTTCACCAGGGCCTCGCCCATCTCCGGGTAGGCAAAATCGATCAAACAGCCGGCATAGAACACCGCCTTTTCCTGCAACCCTTTGGGCTGATGAATGGTCTTGAAGACATCGCGGAAAGGTTTGGAGGCGATGGCCGGCAGGCTGCGACCGTCGGTGAGATCGGCCAGGAACATCGGGAGATGACGGATAAACTTGGTGCCCTTGGCAAAGGGCTTGGCGGCCAGTGAGGCGGCGCGCAGCATGCCATGGAACATGCGGCGGTTGTTGACCACCGCGTAGATCGATTTTTGCACGAAGGGCACCCCCTGCTCCTTGACGAGGCGACGACGGATCTCCATGATCAGGCCGGGGATGTCGATCTTGCCGGGGCAGACGTCCTTGCAGGCGCCGCACTGGATGCAGAGCCCCTGAATATCCTCGGAGCTTTTCAGCTCGTCGTGCCAAGCGGTGAGGATGGTGCCGATGCCGCCGGTGTAGACCTTGCCGAACACATGGCCGCCCACTAGGCGGAAAATCGGGCAGACATTGAGGCAGGAGGCGCAGCGGATGCACTGCATCGCCTCCTTGAACATCGGATCGGCCGCCATCTCGCTGCGATGGTTGTCCATGAGGATGATGTGCAGCTCCTTCATCGAGCCGTCGCTGTTGGGGGTCGGCCCGGAGATGATCGAGACGTAACTGGTCAGGAGCTGGGCGGTGGCGCTGCGCGGCAGGGCCTTGAGGATCGGGGCGATGTCGCTGAACTTGGCCACCAGTTTCTCGATGCCGACCACGGCGATGTGGATCTTGGGCAGCGAGGTCACCAGGCGGGCGTTGCCCTCGTTGGTCACCAGGGCGATGGAACCGGTTTCGGCCACGGCGATGTTGCCGCCGGAGATGCCCATGTCCGCCTTGAGGAACTTGGGGCGCATCTCGCCTCTCGCCACCTTGACCAGGCGCGGAATATCCGAGGTGAGCCGTTCGTCGACCTCCTTGGAAAAGAGATCGGCCACCTCCTCCTTGGTCATGTGGATGGCGGGCATGACCATGTGCGAGGGGGTCTGACCGGCCAGTTGGATGATCCACTCGCCGAGATCGGTCTCGTTGACCTCGATGCCGGCTTTCTCCAGGAAGGGATTGAGATGGATCTCCTCGGTGGCCATGGACTTGGATTTGACGATCGATTTGACCCCATTGTCCTGCGCCACCTTGAGGATGTACTCCCGAACTTTGGCCGGGTCGGTGGTGCGAAAGACCTTGGCCCCCTTGGCCTCGGCATTCTTCTGGAACAGGTCGGAAAGTTCCTGCAGATGGGAGGCGGCGTAGCCTTTCAGCTCGGCGATCCGGCTACGCAGCGCCTCGAAATCGATCCCCTCGTAGGCCTTGGCGCGGTTGACCTTGTAGGCCTCGGAAAACTTGCCGAGCGCCCCGGTCAGGTTGGCGTTGTGCAGCGCGCGGTCGATGGATGCTTTGAATTCCTGTTGCATCAGTTGGTCCCTCCCATCCGGTCGATGAACACGATTACGAGCCGCTCCGGCCCATGGACGCCGATGGTCAACACCCGCTCGATGTCGGCGGTCCGGCTCGGACCGGTGATCATGGCGATATAGTTGGCCTGTTCCGGCCGGAGATCGGCCAGCAAGGCGGGCATGTCGGCACGCAGGCCGCCGGTTTCGATCAAGGCCACGTGGATGATAGGCAAGGTCGAAACCAGACGCTTGTCGATGGCGGTGGCGTCCTGCACCAGGGTGCCGGTGTCGGCCAGGGCCCAATCGACCTGGCTGATGCCGATCTTGGCCGCGGACGCCCGCTCGCGGGTAACCTCGAAGCATAACCCCGCCACCGTCTCAAGCCGCTGCCTGTCCACAACGCCCAGGAAGGGGCAATCGGCGAACACCGCATACTGGCCCGGTTGATCGGCCACTCCTTCGGTGCGGACAAAGTCGACGAGAAAATCGAGGGCCTCCGCGCCGGTGGCAAAACGATGCACCTCGGCACTAACCCCTTCGGCCCTGGTTTTGAATTGTTCGTACATTGCCATTCCCTCCCCTTCGGGACGTGCCCCGAACCAAGCCTCGACCCGAACCCCGCCGGCTCTCCCGAATCCGATGCGACCCTGGTCATTTTTTTAAGTTGTAAAACCAAATTTTTAGTCACCATATTGCATACTATACCCCTTTGTCAACATGCTTTTTTAAAATTCACTAAAAATAGTGTTGACAAGTTATTCAAAATAAAATAACTGGTATTACCAATTACAGTAGAAGAAGGGGGCGCGCCGTGCTCCCTCCGGCCAGCCGCCCCGTCGTTGGGACGGCATGTGAACCAACCCATTGTGAAGGAGTCTTGCCATGCCCTGGATCCAAAACTACACACCCGTCGGGGAAAGCCTCGGCATGTCGGCGCTGGTCGCCGCCGTGCCCCTGGTCGTCATCTTCGTCTGCCTTGCCGTGCTGAAGATGAAGGCACACAAGGCGGCCCTACTTGCCGTCGCTTCGGCGTTCGCCATCGCGGTCACCGTTTGGGGGATGCCCGCCAAACTTGCCGGGCTGGCCTTCGGCCAGGGCGCGGCCTTCGGACTCTTCCCAGTGTTTTACATCGTTCTCACCACCCTGTTTCTCTACAACATCACCGTCAAAGGCGGCCAATTCGAGATCATCCGGGCCTCGCTGGCCGGCTTGACCGCCGACCGGCGCATCCAGGCGCTGCTGATTGCCTTCTGTTTCGGCGCCTTCATCGAAGGCGCGGCAGGATTCGGTACGCCCGTGGCCATCGCCGGCGCCACCCTGGTTGGTCTCGGTTTTCGGCCGCTCTATGCCGCTGGTGTGTGCCTGGTGGCCAACACCGCGCCGGTCGCCTTCGGCGCCATCGGTATTCCGATCGTCGCCCTGTCTGCGGTTATGGGCTATGACGACGCCGGCATGATGAAACTCTCCAAAATGGTCGGTCACCAGCTGCCTTTCATTTCGGTCCTCATTCCTTTCTATGTCATTGTCATGATTTCCGGATTGAAAAAGGCCTGGGAGGTTATGCCGGCGATCCTGGTCTGCGGCATCACCTTTGCCCTCGCCCAGTGGTTGACCGCCAGTTATGTCGGCCCCTATCTGCCGGACATCACCGCTTCTCTGTCGGCTATGGCGGCTCTGGTCATCCTGCTGCGCTTCTGGCAGCCCAAGGAAAATTTTGTTTTTGATCACGAAAAAGCAGCCACTAAGGAAGAGCACAACTACACCGGCGGCCAGATTTTCCGCGCCTGGACCCCCTATCTTTTTCTCACCTTGATGGTGCTGCTCTGGGGCCTTCCCATGATCAAAACCGCTCTCGACCAGAGCAAGGTGGTCATTCCCGTCACCGGGCTTGACAACATGATCGTTAAAAAAGTCTCCACCCCCGAAGTCGGCCTGCAAAAAATCAGCGCCGTCACCACCGAGATCGACAAGCTGACCGCTGCCCTGCCGAAGACCGACGAGAAATTGACCAAGGCCGCAACCCTGCTCGGCGAACTGAAGACCCTGGAAGCCAGCATGGCGACGGTTGAGCAGCGACTCGCCGGCAAGGGCGCCGTCCTGCCGGAAGAACGGTTTAACGCCCTTGAACCGATCTTCAAAAAATCCGACGAATTGAAGAAGCTGAGCGAAAGCCTGGTCAAGGACAAGCTGGTGGAAAAGGATCAGTTCAAGCCGCTGACCAAGGCACTCGCCGACCAGTTGCCCACCAAGATCGCCGCCAAGTACAACTTTAACTTCATGTCCGCCGCCGGTACCGCCATCCTGATCGCAGCCTTCCTTTCGGCTCTGGTTTGCGGCGTCGGTTTTGGCGATGTGATGAAAATTGCCGGCAAGACCCTGTTCGATATGCGTTTCCCGGCCCTGACCGTTGCCTCGGTCCTTGGTCTGGCCTATGTCATGAACGCCTCGGGCATGACCAACTGTCTCGGTCTGGTCTTTACCAAGACCGGCCACTGGTTCCCGTTCATCGCCCCGATCCTCGGCTGGCTGGGTGTGTTCCTCACCGGTTCCGACACTTCGAGCAACGTGCTCTTCGGCGGTTTGCAGAAGGCCACGGCTGAGCAATTGGGCATCAGCCCGATTCTCACCGGCGCCGCCAACACCAGCGGTGGTGTTATGGGCAAAATGATCTCTCCCCAGTCCCTGGCCGTGGCCACCGCCGCCTGCGGCATGGTCGGCGAGGAGGGCAGCCTGTTCCGCTTCACCTTGAAACATTCAATCTTCCTGACCTTCCTGGTCTGCGTCATGGTCTATCTGCAGGCCTACTATCTGCAATGGATGATTCCCTAATCCCCCTTCCGTCTCTCTTCTCCAGGTTTCGTCCGGGCGTCTCCCCCCGCCCGGATGAAACGCCCACCTGGGGAGGAGGACGAACCTTGCGCCGGTTGGCCACTGGCCTGGCCAACCGGGGCTTCTCCTTGTTGCCGGGGGACGCACTGGGCGTCCCCCTCTCTCACCGCCTCTCTTCACCCTGCCCATTCCGGCCATCCTCCAGATTTGCCAACTCCGGTCGACAGATGACAACCGGTTGCATTTCCACAGAATTTGGAGTAGAAAATAGTGGTTTTGTCCCCATCGCCCTCTTTTTGCCAGGACGCCCATGAAATTCAAGCCGATCAAGCCCAAGAAAGTTTCCAGCCAAATTGCCGATCAAATTCGCGAATCGATCCTTGCCGGCGATTTCGCACCCGGCGACAAACTGCCGCCGGAACGGGAATTGGCCGAAATGTTCGGAGTTTCAAGGCCTTCGGTGCGCGAGGCACTCAACATCCTCTCGTCGGCCGGACTGGTGATGTCGTATCAGGGCGGCGGCACGGTGGTTCAGTCCCTAGTCGACCCCAATCAGGGCAACGCGCTGAGCGAGTTGATCCGCACCCAGCAGGAACGGGCACTTGAGGTGATCGAAGTCCGCAAATGCATGGAATCCTGGACCGCATACTACGCCGCCCAGCGCGCGCTGCCCGAGGATCTCCGGCGCATGGACGAGATCCTCACCGGTATGGAAAAAAACCTGGAAGGCCACCTGCCCTCCGAGGACCTCGACGCCAACCTCCACATCGTCATCGCCCGGGCCACCCACAACATCGTCTGGCTCCATCTGATGCAGTCCATTTTCGATGCGATGAAGGAATTCCAGCGCGGCGTCTGGCGAGCAGTTTACCTCACCGCCGAAGATCGCAACCTGCTCTATCGCCATCATGCCGCCATTGTTGGCGCTATCCGCGCCAAGAATCCGGAGGGCGCCAGCGAAGCGATGATGCTCCACCTCACCTTCGCCGAAAAGCGCAGCACCGCCTACGTGCCCGGCAAACCTCTCTCGTAGGCCGCAATCGCCGGCTCTCCGCCGTT
>Ga0074195_1001377_pt1 | contig 34774 bp, 30 predicted proteins | sample EPASupsiteHSE623_FD_64525 | JGI IMG/M metagenome (GOLD analysis project Ga0074195, IMG submission 64525) | Bioremediated contaminated groundwater from EPA Superfund site, New Mexico - Sample HSE6-23 | ecosystem: Environmental > Aquatic > Deep subsurface > Groundwater > Contaminated ... | reverse complement strand
CGCGGCGATGTCGATATTCCCGGCCGCGTGCTCCGCCACCGCCGGGCCATGCTGTTCACCGACAATCGCACCAGCCCGGACCGGGTGGCAGCCAGCCTCCTAGCGGCGCTGGAGGACTGCGACGATCGGGAGCGCATCGCCGGTCTCCATCTCCGGGTGGCCGAGAATCTCGGCCTGGCCGACGAACGGTTGACCGGCGGCAGCCTCCACGACATCGCCGCGCGCCTTTTCAGCCCCCTGAACATGGTTCTGGTCGAGCAGCCGGGACTGACGGAGCCGCCCTGCTTTGGTCTCACAGAAGCCGAGATCCAACACTCGCGGGGCCTGATCACCAAGGACGAGGTACGCGCCGCCACCCTACACCGCCTGCGCCTGCCTACAAACGGCGTGTTCTGGGACATCGGCGGCGGTTCGGGCTCGGTCTCCCTGGAGGCGGCCCGGCTCTGCCCGGACCTTGCGATCCACACCGTGGAGAAAAAACCGGAGGAGCAGGCCAATATCCGCGCCAATATCCGGCGGTTCGGCGCCTACACCATTCACCTGGTGAACGGCGAGGCCCCTGAGGCCCTGGCCGACCTGCCGACTCCGGACCGCATCTTCATCGGCGGCAGTGGCCAGCGATTGGAGGCGATCGTCGAGGCGGCGGTCGACCGCCTGGCCAAAGGCGGCCGGGTCGTGGTCAACGCGGTGCTGCCGCACACCGAAACCACCGCCCTGGACTGCCTGCACCGCTTGGGCCTCCGGGTGAGCGCCAGCACCCTGAGCGTGACCCGCAGGCCGTATCCCGAGGGCAAATCCCGTTCGTTCAACCCCATAACCCTTATCACAGGCGACAAATGAGCAACGACAACATCTCCCCTCGGAGCGGCCATCTCTACCTGGTCGGCGTTGGTCCCGGCGACCCGGAACTCATGACCTACAAGGCGGTGCGCATCCTCAGCGAAGCCAGGATCTGGGCCGTTCCCACGGCCAAGGAAAACGGCATGAGCAGCGCCCAGCAGATTGCCGGACAGATGGTGCCGGACAACGGTCGCACCATCCTCTCGCTCTGCTTTCCGATGAAAAAGGTCTTTCTCGGTCAGGAAACCGACGATCAGTTGCTTGCGGCCTGGCGCCGGTCTGCCGACGAGGTCATTCGCCATCTCGACCGGGGCGAGGACGTGGCCTTCCCCACCCTGGGCGACGCCACCCTCTACTCCACGGCCTTCTACCTCCTGGCCATGATCCAGGAACAGCGGCCGCAGATCCCGGTGACCGTGGTTCCCGGCATCACCGCCATGGCCGCCTGCGCCGCCTCCCAATCCAGTCCGCTCGCCCTGGGCGACGATGTCCTGGCTGTGGTCCCTGCCGCCTTCGAGGACGACCGACTGCGCGGCATCCTCGCCAACCTCGACGCCGTGGTCCTGATGAAGGTCCATCGCCGGATCGATGCCCTAATCGACCTGCTTGAGGAACTGGGATTGATTGACTGCGCGGTGCTGACCGAGCGTTCGGGCATGCCCGAAGAACGGGTGTACACCGATGTTCGCGAGGCCAGGGGCCGCAAGTTGCATTATTTCTCGACCATGGTAATTCGCAAAAAAAAGGTACAGGTATCCAATGGAACGCATGCTCACGCCCTCTGAACCCCTCCGCCACCCGGTAGTCTTCCTCGGCGCCGGCCCTGGCGACCCGGAGTTGATCACCTTGAAGGGCCGTCGTCTGCTGGATACGGCCGATGTGGTGGTCTATGCCGGCAGTCTGGTCAACGCCGCCCTGCTCGACGGCATCGCCGCCGTTTGTCACGACAGCGCCGCCATGGACCTGGAGACCATCATGCAGGTGTTGGCCCAGGGCTACCGCGAGGGCTTGCGGGTGGTGCGGCTCCACACCGGCGACCCGGCCATTTACGGCGCGATCCGCGAGCAGATGCAGTGGCTGGATCAGGCGCAGATTCCCTACGAGGTTGTGCCGGGGGTCAGCTCGGCCTTTGCAGCCGCCGCTGCTCTGAAAAAAGAGTTGACCGTGCCCGAGGTCACCCAGACGGTGATCTTCACCCGCCAGGCGGGCCGCACCCCGGTGCCGGAGCGGGAATCGCTGTGCAACCTGGCGCGCGCCCAGGCGACGATGTGCATCTTCCTCAGCGTATCGATGATCGGACGGGTGGTCGACGATCTGCTTGCCGGCGGCTACCCCGCCCAAACGCCGATCGCCGTGATCGAACGGGCGAGCTGGCCGGACGAGCAGATCGTCCGGGGTACCCTGGCCGATATTGCCGACACGATTCGCGACTCGAAGATCAAAAAAACCGCGATGATCGTCGTGGGCCCAGCCCTGGCCGAGGACAGCCGGATCGCCTCCAAACTCTACGACGCCGCTTTCAGCCACGAATTCCGCGATGCCTGAAAGATTGGGGGGAAAACGGCGGTTGGCGGTGCTCGCCCTCAGCCGGGGCGGCTGCGACTTGGGCCAGCGACTCGCCGATGCGTTGGCGGGCGACTTCTTCCCCTGCAAGGGCCGCCTGGCCACGGTGATGGCCGAGGTCTGGACGGAGTATCGGGAAATCGTCTGCATCATGGCCACCGGTATCGTCGTGCGGACCATCGCGCCGCTGCTCCGCGACAAATACCGGGATCCGGCCGTGGTGGTCTGCGACGAGGTTGGCCGCTTTGCCGTCTCGCTGCTTTCCGGCCACCTCGGCGGCGCCAACGATCTCGCTCACCGGGTTGCCACCGCGACCGGCGGTCAGGCCGTGCTCACCACCGCCTCCGATGTGCTGGGCCGAACCGCGCTCGACCTCTGGTGCCGGGATTGGGGTTTGACGCCGGCCAGCAAGGACGCCTTGACCCGCGCCATGGGAAAATTGGTGGATCGGGGATCGCTGACCCTTTGGAGCCGGTATCCGCTGCCGGAACTGCCTACCGATCTCACGCCGGTCACAGAGCGGACAACCGCCAATCTGGTTATCGACAGCCGGACGGATGTATGCGAGAGCGGCGCCCTGCTCCATCCCAAAGCCCTGGTGGTTGGCATCGGCTGCAACCGGGGCACTGCGGCTTCGGCCATTGCCCAGGCCGTGGAGGCAACCTGCCAGCAGCATCGTCTGGCGACCCAGGCCATCGCCCAGCTGGCTTCGATCGATCTCAAGCAGGACGAGATCGGTCTGCTCGAATACGCCCAGGTGCGCGGCTTCGATATCGTCTTCTTCAGCAAGGAGCACCTCAATCGGGTCGAGGGAATCACTGCCTCCGAGACGGTACTGCGGGCCACCGGGGCCAAAGGCGTCGCCGAACCGGCGGCCCTGCTCGGCGCCGGGGGCGGCAGCACTCTGCTGGTCCCAAAAATAAAATGGCCGGACGTGACCACCGCCGTAGCGGAGATCGCCGATCCTTTGCAAGGTTGGTTGGATGGATAAATGGTTAGGCGGATAGGCTGTATTCTCTTAGAGTTTTTTGAAGGCCCAAACACGTTCGAATGGTCCGATTGATCAGCCCTCGGTCGTTGCAATACCGAACGGACTAGAACCGCTACAGACTATCGACCTCGCTCTTCACAACAGAAAAGGAAATATCCCGAGATGACAGCAGAACAACACCCCCCCGGTTCCCTCACAGTGGTCGGCCTTGGCCCCGGCGCAATCGATCTCATGGCTCCCCGCGCCCGCGCCGCCCTGGAGCAGGCGGAAACCGTGGTCGGCTACCGCACCTATCTCGACCTGGTCCGCGACTGCCTCAATCCGGCCAGCGAGGTTATTTCCTCGTCGATGATGCAGGAGATCGATCGCTGTCGCAAGGCCCTGGAACTGGCGGAACAGGGCAAGCGCGTCGCCTTGGTCTGCGGCGGCGATCCCGGCATCTACGCCATGGCCGGCCTGGTCTTCGAACTGGCACGGTCCATGGACGCCACGGTGCCGATCGATATCGTCCCCGGCATCGCCGCCCTCAACTCGTGCGCAGCCGTTCTCGGCGCGCCCCTGATGCACGATTTCGCGGCCATCAGCCTCTCCGACCTGATGACCCCCTGGGAGATGATCGAGCGGCGGATCGAGGCGGTGGCGCCTGCGGATTTCGTCGTGGTCGTCTACAACCCCAAATCCAAGAAACGCACCGACCAGATCGTTCGCACCCGCGAGATCATGCTGGCGCATCGCTCGCCCGATACCCCGGTGGGCATCGTTTCCGGCGCCACCCGCGAGCACGAGACCGTACGGCTGACCACTTTGGAGAAAATGCTCGACGAGGAGATCGGCATGCAGACCACGGTGATCATCGGCAACTCGCAGACCTTTGTTTGGCGTGACAGGATGGTGACGCCACGCGGATACAGCATGAAATATGGATTGTAGCAGGACTCCTCGCCCCCCGATGCATTCTCCCTGGGAGCGAACGAAATAATGCAAAAAAAAGTTGACTCGCCCGATTCCTCACGTTATAGAAAGAGGCTTTACTGAGGCAAGGTACAAGCAAACCATTTACAAGCAGCGCACACAGGTTTGCGGGTGAGTATTTTTCTGAGTTATTAAGGAATCATTCCTTTCCCCCCACCTTCCGGCCAACACCATCACCCTATTGAGCATGGAGTTGCAGAACTGCTGTAACTCCTTTTTTTATTCACGATCAGATTGGCAACAACCCAAGAATTACGCAAGAAACCGGAGCGAAAGCGACCTGAAAGCGGGCATTGAGGAACGCGTCATGAAAAAAGATCTAGGAAAAGTGCGGAATATCGGCATCAGCGCCCATATCGACTCGGGCAAGACCACGCTGACGGAGCGCATTCTCTTTTACACCCAGCGGATTCACGCCATCCACGAAGTCCGGGGCAAGGACGGCGTCGGCGCGACCATGGATTCCATGGAGCTGGAAAAGGAGCGCGGCATCACCATCCAGTCCGCCGCCACCTATTGCTCCTGGAAAGATTACGATATCAACATTATCGACACCCCCGGCCACGTCGACTTCACCATCGAGGTCGAACGCGCCCTGCGCGTGCTCGATGGTGCGGTGCTGATCCTCTGCTCGGTGGGCGGCGTCCAGTCGCAATCGATCACCGTCAATCGGCAGATGACCCGCTACAAAGTTCCGCGCATCGCCTTTATCAATAAATGCGACCGCACCGGCGCCAACCCCTACCGGGTTACCCAGCAACTGCGCGACAAACTGGATCTGAACGCGATAATGATTCAGTTGCCCATCGGACTGGAAAGCGATCTAACCGGCATGGTCGACCTGGTCGCCATGAAGGCCGTCTATTTTGACGGCGACCAGGGCGAATCGATCCGCTTCGCCGAGATCCCCGCAGAGCTGATGGACGAAGCCGAGGCCAAACGGGAAGAACTCCTGGATGCCGTCTCGATGTTCTCCGACGAACTGATGGAGGCCATGCTGGAGGAAGGCGAGATCCCGGAGGCCATGATCCACGAGGCCATCCGCCGCGGCACCCTGAGCCTGGAACTGACCCCGGTGATGATCGGCTCCGCTTACAAGAACAAAGGGGTGCAACTGCTGCTCGACGCGGTCAATGCCTATCTGCCCTGTCCGACCGATGTCGAGAACACCGCCCTCAATCTCGACGAGAACGAAAGCGAGGTGGTGGTCAGCAACAACCCCAGCGATCCGCTGGTGGCTCTGGCCTTCAAACTCGAGGACGGCCGTTACGGCCAGTTGACCTATATCCGCACCTATCAGGGTGTGATCCAGAAGGGTGACACCATCATCAACTCCCGCACCGGCAAGAAGGCCAAAGTCGGTCGCCTGGTACGGATGCACGCCAACGAGATGGAAGAGATCGATGGCGCGGGCTCCGGCGACATCGTCGCCCTATTCGGCATCGACTGCGCCTCGGGCGACACCTTCTGCAGTCCCGGCCTCAACTGGTCGATGAGTTCGATGCACGTGCCGGCTCCGGTTATTTCGCTGGCCATCAAGCCGGTGGACAACAAGGCGCAGATCAACATGTCCAAGGCCCTCAACCGGTTTACCAAGGAAGACCCGACCTTCAAGACCTACGTCGATCACGAAACCAACGAAACCATCATCTCCGGCATGGGCGAGTTGCACCTTGAGGTCTATATCGAACGGATGAAGCGGGAATACAAGGCCGAGGTCGAGGTCGGGGCGCCCCAGGTCGCCTACCGCGAGACCATCACCCATCGCTCGGAGTTCGATTATACCCACAAGAAGCAGACCGGCGGTTCCGGTCAGTACGGCCGGGTGGCCGGCTTCATCGAACCGCTGGAAGAGGGCGAGTACGAATTCGTCGATCAGATCGTCGGCGGCGTCATCCCGCGCGAATACATCCCCTCCTGCGACAAGGGCTTCCAAAAATCCCTGGATAAGGGTACCTTGACCGGAGCGCCGATCACCGGCATCCGGGTGGGGATCAACGACGGTAGCTTCCATGCGGTCGACTCCTCGGACATCGCCTTCCAGTTGGCTGCCATCGGCGGCTTCAAGCAGGCCTACGCCAAGGCGGGCGCGGTGATCATGGAGCCGATCATGAAGGTCGCGGTGGAGGGTCCCTCGGAATTTCAGGGTGCGGTCATGGGCAGCCTCAACCAGCGGCGCGGCGTGATCATCGGCACCTTCGAGGAGGGCAATTACACCGTGGTCGAGGCCGAGATGCCGCTCGCCGAGATGTTCGGCTACTCCACCACCCTTCGTTCCCTGACCCAAGGCAAGGCTGAGTTCACCATGGAATTCGCCACCTACAAACAGGTGCCCAAGGGTGTGGCCGACGAACTGATCAAGGCCTTCGCCGCCCAGAAAAAGGACGCGTAACCAGCGGCCTGTTGCAACGAACCAAACGAGAGCATTAACCGAACGAGGTGCAATTATGGGATACGAACCGCTGGTCCAACAGAACCCGCTGCGGGTTCTCAACATGGGCAGGGACAACAATCAACTGGGGCTGGTCATGGCCAGGGCCGGTCTCGGCAAAACCGCGCTTTTGGTGCAGATCGCCCTCGATTCCATCCTGCGCGGCAAACGCGTCATCCATGTCAGCATTGGCCAATCCATCGAGAAAACCAAGGCATGGTACGATGACATCCTCCAGCTGATTCTCCAGGAACACAGCGTTGCCCGGCCGCATGAACTGATCGACATGGTGGCCCGCCACCGGATGATCATGACCTTCAAGGTGGCGGCTTTCACCCGGTCGCGACTGGAAGAGCGCCTCAACGATCTGGTGCTCCAGGACATCTTCCGCCCGAACTGTCTGATAGTGGACGGCTTCGATTTTGAAAAGACGGACCGCGAGACCCTGGAAGATATCAAAAATCTCATGGAAAACATGGGGATGCAGGCATGGTTCTCGGCCATCTGCCACCGCAGCGACCCACGGGTTTCCCCGGCCGGCGTTCCCGCTCCCTGCCATGAGCTCGACGACCTGTTCGACATGGTCATCCTGCTCAAACCCGAGCACGATGCCACCATCCAGCTCGACATCATCCGCAATTACGGCGAGCAGGTGTCCGGGGGCAAGGGATTGCGTCTCGACCCGACCACAATGATGGTCAAGGAAATGTAACGCGCACCGTTCCAGGGGCTGCCGCACTACGCGGCATGCCCCTTTCTTTTTCGCATTGATCGATATGCGTTTCCGGCCCTGCATAGATCTGCACGACGGCAAGGTGAAGCAGATTGTCGGTTCCACCCTGGACGGCGATCCTTCGGCCCTGCAGACCAATTTTGCCTCCGAACATCCCTCTTCCTATTACGCGTCGCTATACCGTCAGGACGATCTCCGTGGCGGTCATATCATCATGCTCGGCCCCGGCAACGAGACGGCGGCCTGCGAGGCTCTCGCGGCCTGGCCGGGCGGCATGCAGCTGGGCGGCGGCATCACCGGCGAGAACGCCGCCTTGTGGCTCGATCGCGGCGCCTCCCATGTCATCGTCACCTCCTATGTGTTTCACGACGGCATACTCGATCGGCAGCGGCTGGAACGGCTGAGCCAACGGGTCGGCAAAGAGCGGCTGGTCCTCGATCTGAGTTGCCGCTGGCGCGAAGACGGCTACTATGTGGTGACCGACCGCTGGCAAACATTCACCGGGTTGCGGATCGGCCCGACCGTGCTCGACGACCTGGCCTCGTATTGCGCCGAGTTTCTCGTCCATGCCGTCGATGTCGAGGGCAAATGTATGGGGATCGACACCCGCCTGCTCGACCTGCTGGCCGCATCGGTTCCCATCCCGACCACCTATGCCGGCGGAGTGACATCGCTGGCCGATCTCGACCGGATTCGCACCGGCGGCCGTGGCCGCATTGACGTGACCGTCGGCTCCGCCCTCGATATCTTTGGCGGCTCGGGTCTTCGGTACCGCGACGTGGTGGCCTATCATGCCCACGCCTAACCAGTCCGGCCACTCCCAGCCGTTGGCCGAATTGAAGCTTCGCATCCCCGAAGAACTCTACCGGGCCTTTCAGCGCTGCCTGTGGATCCGGATCAATGAAACCGGCCAAACGCCCCTTGCAGTCATGGAGGAGGCGATCACGGATTTTCTCAAAAAACACGGGTGTTAATCGGGCCGGGAAAAATCAAACCGTCTGCTTGACCTCCCCCCTTCCTTCATTTATTATAGCCGAATTGCGTATGGACCGGCCTTCTCTCCTCCTCTTCAGCCCGCTGTCGCCTTGATGAACGAACGACAAACAAAACTGGAAAAGATCCGTGTTTTTGTTGATAAAATGCCGAGCCTGTCCACAACGGTCGGCAAAGTTCTGGAAATCTGCAGCCGGCCGGATACCGCGCCCAACGATCTCAACAAGGTAATCTCGCTCGACCCGGTACTGACCGGCCAAGTCCTCAAGCTGATCAATTCTGCCTACTACTCCCTGATGAACAAGGTCACTTCGTTGACCCGGGCCATCATCATGTTGGGGCTGAACACTGTCAAAAACCTGGCACTTTCCACCGCGATCATCCGCTGCGTCGGTCAGGCCAAAAAATCCAAGGCCCTCCCTATCAAGGATTTTTGGGCCCATTCCATCGGTGTCGGCGTCATGGCCAAACTGCTTGCGGCCGAGCGCGGCCTGCCGTTGGCCGAACGGGAGGAGTATTTCGTTGCCGGCCTTCTGCACGATCTCGGCAAGATCCCCTTCGGCGACGAGTACACTGAGGTGCTGACCCAGGTCAAAAACGAACAGGCCCCCCTGATTACGGTGGAAAATAAGTTGCTGGGAATCGACCACGAAGAGATCGGCGAGATGATCGCCTCCAAATGGAAGCTCAACGCCGTCATCACCGACGCCATCTGCCATCACCATGCCCCTGAGCAGGCCGAACCGGAGCACCAAGCCCTGGTGGCCACCGTGGCCCTTGCCGATTTTTACGTCTGCCTGTTCGACATCGGCTTCGCCGGCAACCGCTACCCCGACGAAAACCAGTTATCCTCGCTCCTCGACATGTGCGGGTTGCAATGGAGCACGGTCACCGGCCTGACCGAAGCGGTCGACGCGGAAATTAAAAAGGCGGAAATTTTTCTCCAGGTCTGACGACCGACCGTACGCACAACACAGAGGAAAACGCATGATAAAGGTAAAATTCTGGGGGGTTCGCGGATCGATTCCCTGTCCTGGTCCTAAAACCATGAAGTACGGCGGCAACACCGCCTGCATCGAGCTGCGTTTTCCCGAGGTCAACCGCCACATCATCATCGACGCCGGTTCCGGCATCCGCGACCTGGCGAACTTCATGCTGGCCAACGACCTGCCCAAGGGACCGATTTCCACCGAGATCTACCTGTCCCATACCCATTGGGACCACATCATGGGTTTTCCCTTTTTCGTGCCCGTCTACATCCCCGGCACCCGCATCAAGGTGTTCGGTCCAGTGACCTACGAGGAAGAACCCCTGGAAGCGGTGGTCGGCGGTCAGATGAAGTACCGCTATTTTCCGGTCAACATGGGCGAACTGGCCTCCACCATCGAGTATCGGCGGCTCAAGGAGGAGCCCATGATCGATCTCGGCGACGGCATCACCCTGGCAACGGCCATCATCAATCATCCCATCACAGCCCTGGGGTACCGGTTCAGCTTTCGCGGCGCCGTGTTCTGCACAGCCTATGACACCGAGCCCTTTCGCAACCTCTTCGTCACCGATCCGGACCACCCCGCCTACGACGAACTCATGGCGTTGGAGGGAGAGGAGGCGGCCCGCGAGCAAAACAGCGTTCTCGAGCATTTCTTTCAAGGCGCCGACCTGCTGGTGCATGACGCGCAATACACCCGGCAAGAGTATGAGAAGGGCAAGATCGGCTGGGGCCACAGCCCCATCGAAGACGCCATCGCCGCCGCCAAACGGGCCGGGGTCAAGCAACTGGCCCTGTTTCACCACGATCCGGAACGGAGCGACGATCAGCTCGATGCAATGGCCCACACCTACTGCGCCGCCGAACAGACCCGCCCCATGCAGGTTTTCTTTGCCCGCGAAGGGCAAGAAATCGTCCTATAACATCCCGGCCCGCCGATTACGGACCAGCGGGAGCGCCGGAAGAGGAATCGACCATGTCCCAGATCACCCTTGATTGCCTTGGCCTGCCCTGCCCCCAGCCGGTTCTCCGCACCAAAGATGCCCTCGCGCAAGGGGCAAACCGGATCGAGGTGCTGGTCGACAACGAGGCCTCAAAGAACAACGTCCTGCGTTTTGCCCGCAGCCAGGGGCATGCGGCAACGAGCGTCGAACGACCCAACGGCAACTTCGCCATCACCTTAACGGCCACGGCGCATCCGGTATCCGCGCCGATGGACCCAAGCGCTTATCGCTGCGAGATTCCGGCCACGCCCACGATGATCTATGTCATTGCGTCGGACTCCATGGGGCGGGGTAGCGAGGAACTCGGGTGGGCGCTGCTCCAGACCTATATCCAGACCATCAAGGATGTCAGCCCGTTGCCCGCGAAAATCCTTTTTTACAATAGCGGCGTCAAACTGGTGGCCACCGCCTCCGGCGCCCTCGAAGCCCTCAAGCAGTTGCAGACGCAAGGGGTCGAAATTCTCGCCTGCGGCACCTGCCTGGATTTCTATAAATTGAAGTCCGCCATGCAAGTCGGTCAGATCTCCAACATGTACGATATCATGCATGCGATGGCCAGCGCCGACAAGATCGTCAGCCCCTACTGATCCCCATGCCCCGGTTTTCCTTGCCACAACAACACCGCCCTCTTTCCTCTGGACCACGATACCCGACACTCATGACACATCGCACACTGTCCTTCCTGCGGCGGACATTCTTCGCCACCGCCGCTTCCGTCCTGCTGCTGTTGCTCCTCATCGCCGACGGCCACGCCAAAAAGGCGCCCCCCGAGGAATTCAACGCCGATCGCAACGAACTGATCAGCCTCATGCTCAGCCAGCAACTGCCGGCCCAACATTTCAGTCATCACCCCCTGGACGACGCCCTTTCCCGCAGGGCATTCGACCTGTATCTTCGGCAACTCGACCCGAGAAAACGATTCCTCCTCCAGGCCGATGTCAAGCAACTCAACGCCTTTGCCACCCATATCGACGACGAGTTGAGCCGAGGAAAAATCATCCTGCCCGACGCGGGCATGACCCTGCTCAACGACCGGATCGGCCAGCTGGCGAAGCTGATCGATCCCATCCTCGACCAGGGATTCGACTTCGACGCCGTAGAATACCTCGAGATCGAACCCAAGAAACTCGATTTTGCCGAGAACGCCGAGAAACTACGGGACCGCTGGCGTCTTTCCCTGAAAATGCAGGTGCTCGATGCCTATTTCGAACTCATCGAGACCAAGGGCAAGCAGCAACCCGATATTCTGAAAACGCTCCATCCGAAGCACCATCCCGGCGAGTTGAAGGAGGCTGTCCAGAAGGTCCGAGAAAGCACCCGCCGGGCCCTCAACCGCCTGCTTCATCAGTCCCGGCAGGATCACTACGATCGCTATTTCGATGCGGTGGCCCGGGCCTTCGATCCCCATTCCGATTACATGGCTCCTAGCTCCAAGGAAGACTTCGATATCCAGATGAGCGGTTCCCTCGAAGGTATCGGCGCACTGCTCCGGGAAGATGAAGGGCTGATCAAGGTCATCCGCATCATCCCCGGCAGCGCCGCAGAAAAGCAGGGGCAACTCCAGGCCGAGGACACCATCCTGGCCGTGGCCGAGAAGAACGGCGAGCCGGTCGACATCTCGGAAATGCGGATCCGCGAAGCGGTCGGTTATATTCGCGGCCCCAAGGGCACCGAAGTCCGGTTGACCGTGCAGAAGCCCGACGGCTCCAGACGCACCATCCCGATCATTCGCGATGTGGTGCAGATCGAAGAAACCTACGTCAAGTCCACGGTGGTGAAGAGCGGCAAAACCGCCATCGGCTATCTGCGCATCCCGAGCTTTTACCGGGATTTTGTAGCGCAGAGCAACGGCAAGGAAAGCCGGAACGTCAGCGATGACACCATGGCCGAACTGGTCAAGCTCAAGCGGCAGAAGATCGGCGGGCTCATCCTCGATCTCCGCAACAACGGCGGAGGAGCGCTGACCGATGCGGTGCAGGTGTCGGGCCTCTTTCTCCCCGGTGGGCCGGTCGTCCAGGTCAAGGATGCGCAGGGAAGCATCCGCGTCCTGGAAGACGAAGACGCGAATGTGGCCTATACCGGTCCCCTGATCGTCCTGGTCAATCAGTTCAGTGCCTCTGCCTCCGAGATCCTGGCTGCGGCACTTCAGGATTACGGCCGGGCCTTTGTCATCGGTGGCGAGCACACCCACGGCAAGGGGACGGTCCAGGCCATGATGGACATGAACAAGAGCCTGCCGCTGCTCCATCTGCAAAAGTATGACGACCTGGGGGCACTGAAGCTCACCATCCAGAAGTTCTACCGGGTCAATGGCGGCTCCACCCAATACAAGGGGGTCGAGCCGGACCTGGTCGTTCCCTCGATGTTCGACTACCTGGAGACGGGTGAAAAATATATGGATTATTCCCTGCCCTGGGACCAGGTGGAGCAGGTCGGCTTCTCCAAATGGCGGGGGGATCGTTTACCAACCGATCATCTCCGACAGGCCGGCCAGCAATGGACCGAGAGCAATACGGCCTTCAAGAAAATCAAGGAAGAAACCCAGAAGGCCAAATTGCGGGCCAAGCAAACCAATGTGGCCGTCGCCTTCGACAGCATGTGGAAGGACCGCGAGGAGGTGAAGGCGACCCGTAAGGAAGCCAAGGCCGCGGGCCTGCTGCAAGAGGACGAAGATGCCGATCTCCCCAGGGGCGAAGAAAAGAAACTCGACGACCTTGTCGCCACCGACCCGTTTATCCAAGTCGCGCTCCATCTGATGAAGGAGGGACGCTCCGGTGGCAAGACGGTTAGCGCCGCCCCATGAACTTTTATCTTGAAACTAATCGGCAATCATGCTAGAGCATGCGATGCATGAATCGTCATTCATTTTTATCGGGTGAGAGCTTGTTGATATACTGGAAGAATTACACCAGCTACCGGGGACAAGAGAGTAATCGTTCCCAAGAGAACCGGACCGGTGCGGGATGGAACTGACGCAAGCGCTCGCTACCAAAAAAAAAGAGATTCTCGGGCTGTGGATCGAACGGACGCTGGACAGTTACGTCTCTCCCGGTTTTTTTAAAACCTCGAAGGATCCTTTCGCCAATCCGGTGGGGAGTAATATCAGCGCCGGATTGACGGCGCTCTTTGATTTGCTTGTTGGGCAAGCGCCCCTCCAGGACTTCGCGCGCCCCCTGGACCAGGTGGTGCGGATTCGCGCGGTTCAGGATTTTTCGGCAGCGCAGGCGGTGGCCCCCTTTCTTGAATTGAAATGGGTGGTGAAGCAGGTGCTTGCCAAGGATAAAAGTGTGCAGCCGCTTTTGGCGTCGCTCGATGTCTTCGATTGCGAAATCGACCGGATGGCCTTGGCTGCTTTCGATATCTACTGCGAGTGCCGCGAGCAATTGTATAAAAACCGCATTCGCGAACTGAAAAGCGGCAGTGCGTTGTTAACCGATGCAGCCTGCCCCTCGGCGTTGCTCCGGCAAGAAATGGAGCGCAAGGGGAGCACGGAAGTCGCTCCCTGAAAGTGTGTGACCGGCCGGTTCGCCTCGCGACGGAAAAGCGGAGCGGCATGCGGCCTTAATCGTAACTTTTTAAAAAGTTATAGTTTAACAAGAATGCGAAGGAGTGATCGATGAAGTACGCCTTCCCTTTGGCGGCAGTAATTGCCCTGGCGTTGATTGCGCTGATCGTGGTGCAGATACCGGGAATGCAATACCTCTTTGGTGTTGTCATTCCGTATCTTGCCATGGCGCTGTTCTTAGGCGGTTTTTGTTACCGGGTGATCCATTGGGCCAAATCGCCGGTACCATTCAAAATCCCCACCACCTGCGGCCAAGGCTACTCGTTGCCCTGGATCAAGCACGACAAGCTTGAAGCCCCGGTCAACACCGCACAGGTGGTGGCCCGGATGTTTCTCGAAATTGTCCTCTTTCGCTCCCTCTGGCGCAACACCAAGGCCACGGTCTATGGCGGCCCGAAGCTGACCTACGAATCGAGCAAGTGGCTGTGGCTTTTCGGCATTCTCTTCCACTACAGCTTTCTGGTGATCGTCATCCGCCACATGCGCCTGTTCCTTGAACCGGTGCCGTGGCTCGTCTCGTTTCTCGAAACCGGCGACTCGCTTTTGCAGATCGGCGCACCCACCATGTACACCACGGATGTCACCATCGTGCTGGCCCTCCTGTTTCTCTTCGGCCGCCGCCTGATCAACCCGCAGGTACGCTACATCTCGCTGGTCAACGACTACTTCCCGATCTTCCTTATCCTCGGGATCGTCTTCACCGGTATCCTGATGCGTTTTTTCATCCGGACCAACGTGGATATCAACGCCATCAAGCAACTGGCGGTGGGTTTGGTCACGTTCTCCCCGACCATTGTCACCGAGATCAGCTCCCTGTTCTACGTGCATCTCTTTTTGGTGTGCACTCTGCTTGCGTACTTTCCTTTCAGCAAGCTCATGCATATGGGCGGCGTTTTTCTCAGCCCGACCCGAAATCTGGCAAACGATTCACGAATGAAGCGCCACATCAACCCGTGGAACCCCGACATCAAGCCGCACTCTTATGCCGGCTACGAGGATGAGTTCCGCGAGGACATGATCGAGCAGGGCATTCCCGTCGAGAAAGAGTTGCCGCCGAAGGCTAATGACTAACGCTGGATAATTCAAGAGTATAAGGATAGAGCAATGGCAGTAGTAAAGGTAGATATGTTGGCCCGGAGCGTTGCCGAAGGACCTTCGCTCATGACTGGCGCCATTCCAACCAAGGATTGGATGGATGTTCCTGCCGTTTTCAAGCCAGGAAATTATGCCTACACGACGAAACCTGACGTACAGCGGTATCTGGACAGTCAAAAGGGCGTGAGCTTTCCCAATGCCCGCGAATGGAACCCGGAAGAAGACGACTGGAAACTCCCGGAAAACTGGAAGGAAATTATTATTCAGGGGATCGCGGACCGTCTCGATCGCTTTCGTTCCCTGAAAATTTTCATGGATTGCTGTGTCCGTTGCGGCGCCTGTGCCGATAAGTGTCACTTTTTCCTCGGCACCGGCGATCCGAAAAACATGCCGGTTTTGCGTGCCGAGCTGCTTCGCTCCGTTTACCGGCAAGAGTTCACCCGAGCCGGCAAGATCTTGGGCCGGCTGGTCGGCGGCCGCGAGATGACCGTTGGAGTGCTCAAGGAATGGTTCATGTACGCCTACCAGTGTACGGAATGCCGTCGCTGTTCGGTTTTCTGTCCGTACGGCATCGATACCGCGGAAATTACCATGATGCTCCGCGAGTTGCTGCATCTAGTGGGCATCGGCATCAACTGGTGTCTTGAGCCGGTGGCCAATTCCAACCGGACCGGTAACCACATGGGGTTGACGCCGCAGGCCTTTAAGGGCAACGTCGAGTTCCTCTGCGACGATATCGAGAACCTCACCGGCGTCAGGGTTAACCCCACCTTTAACCGCAAGGGTGCCGAGGTGCTGTTCATCACCCCGTCGGCCGACGTTTTCGCGGAGCCGGGCATCTTCACCTGCATGGGCTATCTGCTGCTGTTCGAGGCCATCGGCCTGGATTACACCTGGTCGACCTATGCTTCCGAGGGCGGCAACTTCGGTCTCTTCACCTCCAACGAGATGATGAAGAAACTCAACGGCAAGATGTACGCCGAGGCCAAACGCCTGGGTGTTCGCTGGATACTGGGCGGCGAGTGCGGCCACATGTGGCGTGTACTGCATCAGTATATGGATACCATGAACGGACCGGCCGATTTTCTCGAAGTTCCCCGCTCGCCCCTCACCGGCACGGTGTTCGAGAACGCCAAGTCCACCAAGATGATCCATATCTCCGAGTTCACCGCCGACCTGATCCGGAATAACAAGATCAAGCTCGACAAAAGCCGTAATGCCCATGTCACGGCGACCTTCCACGACTCCTGCAACCCGGCGCGGGCCATGGGTCTGCTCGAGGAGCCGCGCTACATCCTCGACAATGTGGTCGACAACTGGTTCGAGATGCCGGAAAACACCATCCGCGAGAAAACCTTCTGCTGTGGATCAGGAACGGCACTCAACACCGACGAGATCATGGAAATCCGCATGCGCTCCGGCTTGCCGCGGGCAAACGCCGTGAAATATGTCCATGAAAAACACGGCGTCAACACGCTTGGCTGTGTATGCGCGATCGACAGGGCGACCCTGACGACCCTCATGAACTACTGGGTACCCGAAGTCCAGGTGGCCGGATTGAGCGAGCTTGTCGGCAATGCGTTGGTGATCGAAGGTGAACAACGACAAGACCTGACCGAAGGGCTCAGGACCATGGTTTAACTGACCGCCAGGAAGGGAGGAAGAGCGATGTATGATAGCGGTAAAATAATTCCGGGACTGATTGTTTTCGTCCTGTTGATTACCATACCCATTTGGTACAACCGTGGCGGTGCGGTATCCGAACCACCGAAGCCTGTGTTGCCCAAGGACGCCAAGACCTGTGTGCTACCGGCAGCCGAGATCCGTGCAAACCACATGAAGCTGTTGAATGTGTGGCGAGACGAGGTTCTTCGTGACGGCGATCGCAGCACCTTTGAGATCGAAGGCAAGCGCTACCAGAAGAGCCTGATGATGACTTGTATGAAGTGTCACACGAGCAAGAAGCAGTTCTGCGATACCTGTCATACCTATGCATCGGTCAAGCCCTATTGCTGGGATTGCCACATAGCTCCTGTTGAATGAACGGCGAGAGAGGAGAACGATAGATGGACACGAACAGAAGAAATTTCCTCAAGGTTGCCGGTATTTCAACCCTGGCCACCCTTGGTGGAACGGTAGTTGTCGAGCGTTTGGTTACTGGATCGAACCTTGCCCATGCAAGCGCCCCTGGCGGCCATGCCGCCGAAGGCGCCGCACATGCGCCCGCCCATGAGGCTGCGCAAGACCCTAGTGTCAACCGCTACGGCATGGTTATCGATATCCGTAAATTCCAACAGGATCCAAGCCTGGGCGAAAAGGTGGTCAACGCCTGTCACACCACCCATAACGTACCGAAATTCCCCGACAAGAAAGACGAAATCAAGTGGATCTGGATGACCCACTTCGAAAACGCCTTTCCTGAGCAGCCCAATATCTACCGGGACACCGCAACCGGAACGCATCAACTTCCCATACTCTGCAATCATTGCGATCAACCTCCCTGCGTCAGGGCCTGTCCGACCAAGGCAACCTTCCGCAACAAGGATGGCATCGTCATGATGGACTATCACCGGTGCATCGGCTGCCGTTTTTGCATGGCCGCCTGCCCGTACGGCAGCCGTAGCTTCAACTGGCGAGATCCCGAGGCCTTTGTCAAGGATCCGAATTATGTGTATCCCCGGAGAATGCGCGGTGTGGTCGAGAAATGCAATTTTTGCGACGAGCGGGTCGGCTCCGGTAAACTGCCTGCCTGTGTCGAGGCCTGTAGCGACAGCAAAGCCATTGTCTTTGGCAATCTCAACGATCCGAACTCCGAGATCAGGAAGATCCTGAAAGAGCATCACACCATTCAGCGCAATCCTGCTCTCGGCACCCTTCCTTCAGTCTTTTATATAGTATGAGGCGGCCATGTTTGAAAAAGCATTAAAAGGAAACAACTATTACTGGATGTGGCTGGCCTTCCTCGGCTTTTTTATTGCCATAGCAGTCGTCTGCTACCTCAGGCAATATTTTTACGGGTTGGGCCTCACCGGCATGAATCGCGATATCTCCTGGGGTATCTACATCTCGCAATTCACCTTCCTGGTTGGCGTGGCCGCAGGAGGCGTGATGCTAGTCCTCCCCTATTATATCCATAATTACAAGGCATTCGGCAGAATCACCATACTCGGGGAATTCTTGGCCATCGCCTCGCTCCTGATGTGCCTGATGTTCATCATGGCCGACCTCGGCCAGCCGCTGCGCGGCCTGAACGTGCTCCTCTATCCGACACCCGGTTCCATGCTCTTCTGGGATATGTGCGTACTGTGGGGCTACCTGATTCTCAACGCCCTGTGCGGCTGGGTCATTCTCACAGCCGAGCGCAAGCAGGTGCATCCGCCAAAATGGATCTATTTCTTCGTCTATCTCTCGATCCCCTTTGCCTTCTCGATCCATACCGTCACCGCCATGCTGTACTGCGGTTTGCCCGGACGCCATTTCTGGCTGTCGGCGATCATCGCTCCGCGCTTTCTTGCCTCCGCGTTTGCTGCGGGACCGGCACTGATCGTGGTCATGGCGCTGATTCTCAAACGGGTGGCCAATTTCGACGCCGGCAAGGAGGCGATCAACAAGATGGTGACCATCATCATCTATGCCGCCATCGCCAACATGTTCTTTGTCTGCCTGGAATTCTTCGTGGGTTTTTACTCCAACATTCCCGGCCACAAACACACCCTGGAATATCTGTTCTTCGGTGTCGAACACCATGGACACGTCTATAACAACCTCGTGCCCTTCATGTGGGGTTTTGTGGCCCTGTTCTTCGTGGGCATCGCTCTGATTTCGCATCCGTACACCAGGAAGCAGAGCGATTTGTGGCTGGGAATCGGCTGCGCCTCCATCTTCGTCGCCTTCTGGCTGGACAAGGGCATCGGCTTCGTTCTGGGCGGCTTTGTTCCGACACCGACCCATGAGATCGTCGAGTATTATCCGACCCTCAACGAGGTGTTCATTACCATCGGCGTTTGGGCGACCGGGTTCTTTATCCTCACTATCCTGTACAAGATAGCCATTGGAGTCGAACACGAGATCGAAGCCTGAGCGATCCATAAACAAAAAAAACCCCCGAGTGCGTCACTCGGGGGTTTTTTTTTGCCTGCTTGTCGGATATCAGTAACCGGCGGAGTGGAGGTACAGACCCCAGAGAGCAAGAATGTGCTGCTGCAAAAAAAGATACGAGAGCGCCGCGACAGCCAAAAAAGGACCGAAGGGAATGCGCGTCTGCCCCCCCTTGCGCTGTTTGAGCATGGCGGCCACCCCGATCAGGCTCCCGGTCAACGAACTGGCAAACACCACATACAAAAGACTTTGCCAGCCGAGAAAGGCGCCGATCATGGCCAGTAGCTTGATGTCGCCCCCCCCCATTCCTTCGCGCTTGGTCAGGACATAATAGCCGTACGCCACCGCGTAGAGCAAGCCGCCACCAAAGAGAATGCCCAGCGCTGACTGCTGCCAGGTGACCATCTGATTCAGAAACGAGCCGGCAAAACCGATGACAATGCCGGGCAGGCTGATGGAATCGGGAATTATTTGGTGATGGATATCGATAAATATGATAACCAGCAGGGCAGCACAAAAAAGCCCGTAAAAAAACAGCTCGAAACTCAGGCCAAACCGGTGGGCGACCAAAACCGCCAAGACGGCCATGGCTGCCTCGACAAACGGATATTGCCAGGAAATCGGGGTGTTGCAGGTTCGACACCGCCCCCGAAGCACCAAGTAACTGAGCAGCGGGATATTTTCGTACCATGTCAGCGGTTGTGTGCAGATCGGACAGTGCGAGGCGGGAAAGACGATGGAGGCATCCTCCCTTGGCAGGCGGAGAATGACCACGTTGAGAAAAGATCCGACCACGGCGCCGAACACCGCCGCCAGGGCGAGCAGAGCTGATTCCATTGCTGATAACCACCTGTTGTTGAAAGAGAAGAATGTTGTTTCACCTGTGATGTGTTGTATCGCTTTCTATGCCTGAGTACCAGGAAAATTCCATTGTCGAATCGGTCGAGCAGTTGGCCGGAACCCTGTTTCGGCTGACCTTGGCAGCGCCGTTGATCGCAGCGTCCGCCCAGCCGGGGCAGTTTGTCATGGCTGCCTGCGGCCCCTCCCTCGATCCCTTGCTGCGCCGCCCTTTTTCCATCCACCGTCTCCTGGGCTCCAACCGGATCCAGTTGCTCTTTCGCGTGGTCGGCAAGGGTACCGGGCTGCTTGCTGGATGCAGGTCGGGGCAGATCCTCAGCCTGATCGGTCCCCTTGGCCGCGGATTCCAGCTAGCATCGGAGGACCCCGTTTGCCTGGTCGGCGGCGGCATTGGCATTGCCCCCCTGCTCTTTCTCGCCGACCGTCTCCGCGCCGCCTTCCCGAATCGTCTCTCCTGCACCGTGCTGCTAGGGGCGCAAACCGGCGAAGAGCTGACCAGTCTTGCCAGGGAGTTTACTGCGCTATCCTGTCAGGTCGAAACAGCCACCGATGACGGTTCCTTTGGCCATCGCGGCTTTGTCACCGATCTCCTAGCCCCGCACCTGGCATCCGCGCAACAGGTGTACGTCTGCGGCCCACAGCCGATGATGGCGAGGGTCGCCCTCCAATGCCAGGCATCCCAGGTCGGCTGCCAAGCTTCACTGGAGGCGCACATGGCCTGCGGGCTGGGCGCCTGCCTCGGTTGCACCATCCATGGCAGCGACGACCGTTACCGCCATGTCTGCAAGCACGGCCCGGTGTTCAAGGCCGAGGAGATTGCATGGAACCGGTAACCACCAGCGTCGATCTTTCCGTCGCCCTTGGCCGGATGTCGCTCGCCAACCCGGTGCTCACCGCCTCGGGCACCTTTGGCTACGCCGCCGAGTTCGCCCACCTCGTGCAACTCGACCGGCTCGGCGGGGTGGTGGTCAAGGGGATCTCGCGGGCCCCCCGACCGGGCAATCCCCCCCCGCGGGTGGTCGAAACCCCCTGCGGCATGCTCAATGCCATTGGTCTGGAGAATGTCGGGGTCGAGGGGTTCGTCAACGACAAGATGCCCTTCTTGCGCATCTGCGGTTGCCGGGTGATCGTCAACATCCTGGGCGACTCGGTCGAGGAGTATGCCGCCCTGGCCGCCGAGTTGTCGCCGGTGCCCGGAATCGACGCCCTGGAGATCAACATCTCCTGCCCCAACGTCAAGAAGGGCGGCGTCGCCTTCGGCACGGACCCGGCGATGGCGGCTGCGGTCACCGGCGCGGTGAAAGCCGCAACCGGGCTGCCGGTCATTGTTAAGCTTTCGCCCAACGTCACCGACATTGTCGCCATGGCCCGCGCCGTCGAAGCAGCCGGCGCCGATGCGATCTCCCTGATCAACACCCTGATCGGCATGGCCATCGACGCCAAAACCCGGCGCCCCAAACTCGCCAATATCATCGGTGGCCTTTCCGGCCCGGCGGTCAAGCCGATTGCCCTGCGCATGGTTTGGCAGGTGGCCTCCGCCGTCGCCATCCCGGTGATCGGCATCGGCGGCATCGGCACCGCCGAAGACGCCATCGAATTTCTTCTGGCCGGAGCCTCCGCTGTACAAGTCGGAACCGCCAACTTCTACAACCCGGCAGCAACGGGGCAGATCGTCGACGGTATCGAGACCTACCTCCGGGAGCAGGGCGAGACCTCGGTCCGAGCCATCATCGGCGCTCTACGCCTGGGAGCCACGCCATGAACAGCCGAGGACTGATCTGCGTATCGGTGATGGCGACGGACTCTGAGGCCGTGCTTGCGGCGGCAACGCCCGTGCTTGCCCTGGCCGACGTGATCGAGATCCGGCTCGATGGCCTGCGCGACCCCCTCGACCTCGGATGCATCGGTGCCATCGCCAAACCAATACTGGCAACCAACCGGCCCATCTGGGAAGGCGGGCGGTTCAACGACAGCGAGGAGAAGCGAATCGATGCGCTCTGCATGGCCCTGGCCCACGGCGCCCGTTATGTCGACATCGAACTCGCCGCAGCGCCGCAACTGCGTGCCCGCCTGCTTGCCGCAGCGCATGCCCATGGTGCGCAAACGATCGTTTCCAGCCATGACTTTGCAACCACGCCGTCCACGCCGCAGCTCAGCGCCACCTTGGAGGCAATGATCGCCAGTGGCGCCGATATCGGCAAGATCGTCACCACCGCCGCAACCCCCAATGAGGCCCTGCGCATCCTCGCCCTGCAGCAGGAAGCCAGGGCCGCGGGCTTTCCCCTCTGCGCCTTTGCCATGGGAGCGGCCGGCACGATCAGCCGCCTGGCCACCCTCTATCTCGGCGGATTCATGACCTACGCCGCTTTGAGCCAGGAGCAGGCCACCGCTCCCGGCCAGATCGCAGTGCGCGATCTCCACAACCTCCTTGCCTTACTCGAACCCGCCTCATGATCGACGGCCACACCCAACTCTTTGGCATCATCGGCGACCCGGTCGAACACTCGTTGAGTCCGCTCATGCACAACGCCGCCTTTGCCCACCTGGGGTTGAACGGAGTTTATGTGCCGATGCGGCCGGCCGATCTCGCCGAGGCCTTCAAGGGCCTGCGCAGCTTGGGCTTTGTCGGCGTGTCGGTTACCGTGCCGTTCAAGGTGGCGATCATGGACTTCCTCGATGCCATCGACCCGGTGGCCCAAAAGATCGGCGCGGTCAACACCCTGGTGTTCGAACGGACAACGGGTCGCGTCCATTGTAAAGGGTACAACACCGACTGGTTGGGCGCCAACCAAGCTCTGGCGGAGGCCATCGATCCGGCCGGCCGCACCGTGTTGATCGTCGGTGCCGGCGGCGCGGCCCGTGCCGTGGGTTTCGGACTGATCGAGGCCGGCGCCCATGTGCTGGTGACCAATCGCACCGAGGCCAAGGGCAGGGAGCTGGCCGCCCAGCTTGCCTGCCCCTTTGTGCCGGCAGCCGATCTCGCCCAGGTCCGGGCCGATGCCCTGATCAACACCACCTCGGTGGGCATGGACCCGCATGTCCACGGGATACCTATCAATCCGGAGCTGTTGCCCCATTTTCCCGTGGTCATGGACATCGTCTATGCCCCCCTGGAAACGCGGTTGCTTCGCGAGGCCGCTGCCCGCGGCTGCCGCACCGTCGACGGCCTCAACATGCTCCAGTACCAGGGCGCGGCCCAGTTTTTCCTCTGGACCGGTATCGAGGCCCCCCATGCCGTCATGCGCCAAGCCCTGCTCGACGCCCTGCAATCGCCCCATGCCTAACCATTTTCCCATGAACCGCAGATGATCGCCATTACTCCCGTTGCCACCCTCGATGCCGTGATCACCGTTCCCGGCTCCAAGAGCCTGACCCAACGCGCCCTGATCGCCGCCGCCTTGGCCGAGGGTCCTTCACGGCTGCTTGGTCCCCTGGCCAGCGAAGACACCCATTTCACCATGCAGGCCCTGCGGGCCATGGGCGTGGCCTGCGACGACAGCGATCCTGACTGCTGGCACATTCAGGGAACCGGCGGCCGTATCGCCGAGCCTGAAGGCGATATCTTCCTCGGCAACAACGGCACCGCCACCCGCTTCCTCACCTCGGTGGCGGCGCTTGGTCATGGCCGCTTTCACATCACCGGCAGCGAGCGAATGAGCGAGCGCCCGATCCTGCCCCTGATGGAGGCCCTGCGTGGCTGGCAGGTGGTCATCGACAGCGATGCCGGCACCGGCTGCCCGCCACTGACCCTGCGGGCCAAGGGGTTGGCCGGCGGCCGCACCGTGCTGCCCGAGGGCAAGTCGAGCCAGTACCTTTCCTCTCTCCTGCTGGTTGCGCCCTACGCCGCAACCCCGGCTGAATTGGAAGTCCGGGGCGAGATCCTCTCGAAGCCCTATGTCCTGATGACGCTTGCGGTGATGGCCGATTTCGGCGTCCGGGTCGAGGCCGCTCCCGCCCTCAATGCCTTCCGAATTCCGCAGGGGCGGTACCGGGGACGAACCTACGCCATCGAGGGCGATGCCTCGGGAGCCTCCTATTTCTGGGCGGCGGCAGCGGTCACCGGCGGCCGGGTCACCGTGGCCAACGTGCCGGTGCCCTCCTTGCAGGGCGATGCCAAACTCCTGCCCTATCTGGCGCGGATGGGTTGCGAGATCGAGCAGACCGAGGCCGGCATCACCGTGACCGGGCCCGAGGGGCTGGAGGGGATCGAAGTGGATATGGGCGACATGCCCGATGTCGCCCCGACGCTTGCGGTGGTGGCCGCCTTTGCCGAGGGCACGACGATCATCCACAATATCGCCCATCTCCGGATCAAGGAATGCGACCGTCTCTCCGCCGTGGTCAGCGAGCTACGCAAAATGGGCGCCGAGGTCGAGGAAGAGCCGGCGCGGATGATCGTCCATGGGAAAAAGGGGGGCAGCAACCTGCACGGCGCGGAGATCGCCACCTACGACGACCACCGCATGGCCATGAGTTTCGCCGTGGCTGGCCTGCGCATCCCTGGGGTTCGCATCGCCGGTGAGCAGTGCGTGGTCAAATCCTTCCCCGATTTCTGGGAACGATTCGGCAGGATGGCCGGTTGCCGTTAACCCGTAACAAGGAGCCACTGGACATCGGCCTTCGATGTCCGCATACAAGCAACGAGAAAAGGAGGGGGAAGATGATGTTGAGTTGGAAACAATGGATGGGATTGGTTGCCGGTAGCCTGGCGCTGCTGGCGGGACTGTGCTCGCCCGGCTGGGCGGCGACCTCCGGGTCGCACTACAACTACGGTGTCGAAGGCGTATTGGCGGCCACGCCCCCACCTCCGGGCTGGCATTACCGCATGTACAATCTCTGGTACAATCCCAGCACATTGAAGGATAACAGCGGCAACACCGTACCGGTCAACTTCGACCTTAACGTCTTTGCCTCAGTGCAGCGACTCATCCATGTGACCGACATCAAGATCCTGGGTGCCGATTATTTCTACGATTTCGTCGTGCCCTTGATTGACACAGATTTCACCTTTGGTTCTTTTTCCGACAGCCACTCCTTCACCATCGGCGACATCGAGATTGAACCCTTTGCCCTGGCCTGGCGCCAACCTCGTTGGGACGCTTCCTTCGCCCTGGCGGTGATCGTTCCCACCGGCCACTTTGAGGCCACCGAGCCGGCATCGCCGGGCCTGGGCTACTGGTCCGGCCGGGTAACCCTGGGCGGCACCTATTATTTCGACGACAAGAAGACCTGGTCGGCCAGCGTCCTCACCCGGACCCTGATCAATGGGGAACAGGATGATACCAACATTACCCCAGGATCCGAGTTTATCGCCGAGTACGGCGTCGGCAAGGAGTTCATGATCGCCAACACCTGGATGATCCGCCCCGGCCTGGCCGGCGCCTCCTACTGGCAGTTCACCGACGACAGCGATGAGTCGGCGACCGCCGATCAGCATAAAAAGGCCCATGCCATCGGCGCCGAACTCAATGTCTTCTATCTGCCCATGCTGTTCCAGGTCAATCTGCGCTACCTGGAAGAGTACGGGGTGGACAACGGTCCGGAAGAATCGCGGTTCATCGCCACCCTGACCAAATCCTTTTAAGCGATCCTGCCGTATAGCGCCGGCTTTCCCACGCAGGGAGAGCCGGCTTTTTTTATCTCGCCACTCCACAGCAAGAAGGGGAATCCGCCATGCTGGAACAGTACAGACGAAACGCCGCCGAACGGGCGCTGCTCGGGGTACCGCCCCTGCCCTTGACCGAGGAGCAAACCCATGCACTCACCACTCTCATTGCCCAGGGCCATGCCGAACAAACCGCCCTGCTCGGCCTCCTGGCCGATCGGGTCGAACCGGGGGTGAGCAAGGCTGCACAGGTCAAGGCCGCGTGGCTGGAACAGGTGGCCCTGGGAGCGGTGATCGTTGCTGGTTTTCCACCCGAGGCGGCCGTTGCCATGCTGGCCCAGATGGGCGGCGGTTTCAATGTTGCCGCCCTGATCCGCTTGTTGCCGATGAAGGCGCTGGCCGCGCCCGCTGCCCAGGCCCTCAAGGGGCTGACCAAGATCTACGAAGCCTTCGACCAGGTGGCCGCCCTGGCCAAGGACCATGCGGCGGCGCGGGAGGTGCTCGAATCTTGGGCAGCCGCCGAATGGTTCACCTTAGGCCCGCCCCTTCCTACGCAGATTCGCTTCACCCTCTATAAGGTCGAGGGCGAAATCAATACCGACGACCTTTCCCCCGGCTACGAAGCCCAGTCCCGGGCCGACATTCCCCTGCACGCCACCTTCTTCGGCAAAACCCGCTTTCCCGACGGTATCGGGGCCATCGCTACCCTGCGCGCCCAGGGCAAAATCGTGGCTTTTGCCGGCGACGTGGTCGGCACCGGATCGTCGCGGAAATCGGCGATCAACTCGCTGAGCTGGCATCTGGGTGAGGATATCCCCCATGTGCCGAACAAGCGGCGCGGCGGCCTCGTCATGGGCACCGCCATTGCGCCGATCTTCTATGCCACCGCCCGCGATGCCGGCGTGCTTGCCATCGAAGGCGATGTCTCGCAATTGCAAACCGGCAACCAGGTGGTGCTCGATCTGAACGATTGGACCCTGCACGACGAGAACGGTCGGACTATCCCGCTCAAGCAACCGCCCGCGACCCTGCTCGACGAATACCGCGCCGGCGGCCGACTCAACCTGATTATCGGCCGCAACCTCACCCGCTGGGCCTGCGAAGCCTTGGGCCGCCCCTTTCCCGCCCTCTTCCAGGAGGCGGTTAACCCGCAACCCGCACCGGACCAAACCTTTACCCTGGCCCAGAAGATGGTCGGCCGCGCCTGCGGGCTGGCCGGCGTGCTGCCGGGAACGGTGTGCGAACCCCGGATGACCACCGTCGGCTCCCAGGATACCACCGGCCCCATGACCATGCAGGAGATTGCCGAGTTGGCCTGTCTGCGGTTCAAGGCCGAGCTGTTTCTCCAGTCGTTTTGCCACACCGCCGCCTATCCCAAGGCGTCGGATCTCGGCCGCTGGCGCTCCATGACCGAAACTGCGGTGGAGTGCGGCGGGGTCGCCCTCAAACCCGGTGATGGGGTCATCCACTCCTGGCTCAACACGATGCTGGTGCCCGACACCGTCGGCACCGGGGGCGATTCCCATACCCGTTTTCCGCTGGGCATCTCCTTCCCGGCCGGCTCCGGCCTGGTGGCCTTTGCCGCTGCGCTCGGCTTCATGCCCCTGGAGATGCCGGAATCGGTGCTGGTCCGGTTCCATGGCCGGCGCAAGCCTGGCATCACGGTCCGCGACATGGTCAACGCCATCCCCTACGTGGCCATCCGGCAAGGGCTCTTAACCGTGGCCAAGCAGGGCAAGAAGAATGTCTTTGCCGGCACGATTCTGGAGATCGAGGGGATCGACGACCTCAGCGTGGAGGAGGCCTTCGAGCTGAGCGACGCCTCGGCCGAACGCAGCGCCGCGGCCTGCACGGTCAAGCTCGCCCAAGACGCGGTGGTCGCCAATGTGCAAAAAAACGTCCTGTTGCTGCGCAACCTGATGGCGCGGGGCTATGAGGATCGCTTCGCCTTGGAACGAAGAATCGCGGCTCTCGAAGCCTGGCTTGCCGACCCGCAATTATTACGCCGCGACGATGCGGCCCAGTACCGGGCAGTGATCGAGATCGACCTGAATACGATCACCGAACCGCTGCTGGCCTGCCCCAACGACCCCGACGATGTCCGCCCCTTGAGCGCGGTGGCCGGCACCACCATCGACGAGGCCTTCATCGGCTCCTGCATGACCCACCTGAAGCACCTGCGCGTAGCGGCGCGATTGCTTAAGGACGAACCCTATGCGCAGAGCCGTTTGTGGATCGCGCCCTCCACCCGCATGGACCGGGATGTCATCCAGGCCGACGGGGGCTTGAACGTCTTCGCCCAAGTTGGCGGCCGGGTGGAGATTCCGGGTTGCAGCCTGTGCATGGGCAACCAGGCCAGGGTCCGCCCCGGAGCGACGGTGATGTCGACCTCGACCCGCAACTTCGACAATCGGCTCGGCGACGGCGCCCAGGTCTTTCTCGGCTCAACCGAGGTGACCGCGATCAGCGCCCTCACCGGCGCGTTGCCCACGGTCGAGGCGTATTTCGCGTTTCTGCAAAGAAAGGGGTTACTGGAGAGTTAGAGGGTAGGGATCGAGGCGCAGTTTCTCCATGAACACCAGCCGAACCTTTGCCGACAAGTCCTGGACGCGGTATTGCCGGTAGCCGAGTCGACGATAGAGACGGATGTTGTCCATGCTCTTGTCCCCGGTAAACAACTCGAAGCGTTCGGCTTCGGGGAAAGCCTGCTCGATGCATGCCATGAGTTGGGTACCGATCCCCCGGCCCTGGTGATCCGGGTGGACGATCAGTCGCCCGATATGACAGGTGCCGCTCGCAAGCGCTGCCCGGACCGAGCCGACGATGCGGTTGTTGCCCACCGCCTTCAGAAACAAGGTGGTCGCAAACGCGGCTTCGATTTCGGCAAGTGTCTGGGTGAGCGGCGGCAGCGTCCAATCGTCGTACAGCCTCGCCTCGCTCTGGTAGGCGGCCTGCTGCAACGCAAGAAGAGCACCCGCATCCGCAGAATGGGCCCGCAGAACGACGACATCCTCTCCTGCCCGCATGCGAGCTATCGCCTGCTCGCTCACGGCGTGAACTGGCCCAGGTTGTACTGTTCGGAAAAGATCCTGGCCAGGTTGTTGTCGATGACGTAGATGCAAATCTCCTTGGCGCCCTGGCGGGTATAGCCGAACTTCTTTTGCAGATTGCGCATCATGAAACGGACATCGCCCTGGATTTTCTTGTCGTAGGTCTTGAACGATTCGTGATCGAACTCCTTGACCGCGCGGCGGAAATTCTCGTTATCCAGGAAGGGGTCGAGCACCTTCTCCTTGAGGTTATGGATATAGCGTTCGAGGAGGTGGAGGTAGAGGGCGGTTTCGGTCACCTTGAGGTTGTCGCGCAGGATCTCCTGGGTCAGGGTGGTGGTGGTGTAGGCCTTCTGGACGCTGTTGCGAAAGCCCTGGATATCGGCAGGCGGCACCATCAGCCGCGATTCGATCCGCTGGAAAAAGGCTTCGCCGATCTCCAACCGCTCGCCGGTAAACCGGCAGGTTTCCACGGCGCCGGGCTCGAAGTTGACCGCGAACATGTAATTCTGGATATCTTTGGCGATCTGCTCCTCGTTGTAATAGTAGAGCGACTCCTTCACCGACTGGAGCACGCTGTAATTGTACATCCGCAGCAGGGAATCGAGGAAGTTCATGGGCAGGATGGTCTTGTCCTTCTTGCAGTATTTGCGGAAAAACAACCCTAGCATCGACATGTCGATCAGCTTGTCCTCCCGGGCGTACATCGAATAGAACTCGTTGAACATGCGGATGGAATCGCGTCCGGAAAGCCCCTGCCAGCCGTCCTTCTCCGATTCGGCAATGATCTTCAGCCGCCGCTTGGAGGTGAACCGCTCCACGTCCCCTTCGGAAAGCCACGGCGGTATGTGACCGGTAAAGATCTCCATCTTGAGCAGTTGCAGGTTCTTATCGCAGTAGAGTTCGTACTTGTCGGGATTCTGAATCCATTCGAGCATGGCGTCGGACTTGGTCCGCAGCCGGGTGGCCACGATCACCCGGGCGAAGTTGTGCAGCACCCGCGGCAGAAAGCTGGCGTCGATATGCGGCCCGAAAATCTCGCGGTAGATCTCCACTTCTGTCTTGATGTCGAGGACATAGGGGATGTTGACATACTCGATCCGGTCGGAGAAGGCGGCCAGGTCGGTCAGCACCTTCTTGTCCTCCGGATTCATCAGGGCGAAGAAGAGGCTATTGACCCGCTCCTCGACGTGATCGACCTTGTGCACCCCGTCGCTGACGATGTTGTGCAGGTCCATCAGCCGCTCGGTGTTGTGCGACTTGACATCCATCAGGGCATAGATGCCGTTGTTGATCTTGGCATAGCCGGAATAGAGGTAGGGCACCTTGCCGGCGGGCGAGAACAGCCCGTTGAGGATGCGCTGCACCTCCTCGTCGGTGCGCACGTTGCGCTGTGAGCGTCGGTCGCCGGGGTTGAACACCGAAATGCCGGCCCCGAGCCGCCGATTGAACACATAGGGCCGGGCGAACACCGACTCCAGCACCTTGAGGGGATCGCCCACCTTCTTGAGCAGTTCCTGATAGAGCGAGGAGCAGATGGTGCAGGGCTCTTCGCGAAACACCCACTCGTAGCGCTTTTCGTGGAAAAGCTGAGTCTTGAACCGATCGTCGTCCAAGAGTTCGTCGAGAAACTGTCGGCGGATCGCCTTGGGAACGATCAACAGGGGATGATCGTGGCTCGGGCAGGGCAGGGTCAGCCAGTTGGCTGTAAGCCCCTTTTCCCCGACACCGTTTGGGCCGGTGTCGATCTCCTCCTCATCCTCCTCGCCCAACAACCGGGAGGCCTTGCTGGCCAGACCGGCCACGAGATGAACGCCGCCGGCCAACTCCGGCACTTGCAGCCGCCACACCACCTCATAGCGGCCGCCTTCCGGGGTATTGGCGTACTCTTCGAACTTACGCAGCAGGTTGTTGAGGAAGGTCGACTTGCCACTGCCGTGCGGGCCGTCGAAGATATAGATCTTGTTCTGTTGGTCGCCGACCGACAGCGCCTCAACGTGGCGGATCAAGCGGTTGGAAAAAAGGCGGTCGGCGAAAAACGGCCTGTCCGAACCTTCGACAAAGAGCTGGCTGCAATCGTAGTTGAGATAGTTGATCGATTCCGGGTCGCCGGGATACTCGTCCTCGCCATCGCAGACATAGTGATGGACCATGTCGGCGTACACCTGGGTGACGTTGCGTATGTTTCGCTCGGGCTGCCGCGCCACCTCGCCGAGGAATTCGGTGAAGGAGAGTTCGGTCTGCCGGTTCCGGTCGTCCTTGTACTGCCCGAGGGTTGCCAGGGCCCTGTTGAGCGTGTCCATCCTCTCACCTTCCTTTTCGGGTTGCCGCATCATTCCGCGAGCGTCCGCGACAGCGTTCGGTCCTTCATAGTGTAGCGGAACCGCTTCCACTCGATGGTCCGTTTCGGGGTTTCCTCCTTGACCTGGCCGTCCTCGTCCCGGCCGGCCTTCACCGGGATGGCCACATTGGTGAAGAGATGCACCTCGCCACCCCAGAGATACTCCAATCCCACCATCACCCCCTGGATGAAATCACGGAGCAGCGGTTTGCCCTCGAAGAGATGGTTGAGGACGAGGACGTTGCGCTCGTCGACCGACACCTCGACCCGCGGGGGATGATAGAGACTCTCCGCCACCATCTGCTTGTAGTCGGCGGCCTTTCGGCTCTTGACATAGTACTGCCAGGTCATCCGCTCCTTGTTGAGCCGCTTGCCGACCACGAACAGCCGGTGTTGGTCGACAAAATCCTGATCGATGTAACTATTGACGAACATCGAATCGCAGTGGCTGCGGCGGATATGAAAGATATAGTCCCGTCCCTTGCCGGTGGCCAGGTCGAAGTGTTCCCGTTGGAGCCGATCCTGGGTCTGAAAATACTCCAATCCGGTACGGCCGCGGTCGGCCTGCTGCTCCAGATACTGGAAAAGGCGCATGCCCAGGGCGTAGGGGTTGAGTCCCACCCGCGGCATGGAGGTCACCTTGGCGTTGACGATGGCATAGTCGACCTCGTGCCCCTTGATCCGGTCGTCGCCGAGAAACAGGGTGTCGTGCCAGTAGGAGGCCCACCCCTCGTTGAGGATCTTGGTGCGGATCTGCGGCTGGAAATAGAGCGAGGTCGAACGGATGACCTCAAGGATCATCAGCATCCAGCGGTTCTCCTCCCGGTTCAGAAAGGGCGAATACTCCATGAGAAACTGGAGCGGATCGGTACGCCCAACCTGTTTCTTTTCCTTTAACTTCCTGGTGTGCAGGGCCTCGAGTTCGGCGTGCTTTTCGGTGAGAGTCTTGAGAAAACGGGCCTCGCCGTCTTCGGGAAAGTCGCGGAGCATCCGGTTGTAGCGATCGACTTCCTGGGCATAGGTGCTCACCGCCGATCGCGGCCCGCGTTGCAGGAAAACATCGAAGTAGTAATCGAGCAGACTCATCGGGCGTTCGCCCTGTTCGTCGCCGCTTTGGGCCAGCAGTTCGAAATAGCCGACCAGGTTGTCGATGGTTCGGGCGAATTCGATGACGTAATCCACCCAGCGCCCTTTTTCCGAACGCAGTTTGGCAAAGAGCCGCTTGTCGGCCAGGGCCCGTCCGGTGAAGTCGTAGTCCCAGGTATGCCGGAAAAAGAGGTTGTTCTGAAAGAAATCGATGTGGCCGATCACGTGATAGAAGATCATCACGTTCAGCCAATCGGGATTGTTGTCGTTGTAGTAGGAGATCGGCGGCCGGGTATTGATCACCGTCTCGTAGGGGTTGTTGGGGTAGAGTTCGTAGCGCCCCTGTTCCCGCAGCACCTCGACCTCCTGGACCCAGTAGTCGTAGAGGGTGGGGATCATCACCTTCGGGCCCAGTTCGACCAGGTCGCGGTTGGTGACGATGTACTCCAAGGTCTCGTCCTCGAAGCGCAGACCGGCTTCGCGGGCGCGCTCCTTGCACCCCTCCATGATCCGCTTTGCATGCTGACTGATCAGTTCCATATCGTCACCGGAGCGGCGGCTCCCGCAGTTAAGAAATCAGACGCTTGATCCCCTCGATGATCCGGGCCTCGGCGCTCTCCTTGGCCATCACATCCAGGCGGAGCAAGTCCTTCTTGGATTCCAGCAGACCCGACTTTTCGAGATACTTCTCCACCTCGCTGCGGCGGCTGCCCTCCAGCCCGTTCTCGGCGATGGTGATGCCGACCCGGCTGGCGTAGACGAGCATCTTTTCCAGTTCGGGCAGGGATTCCTCGCCGTAGGTGTCCCAGTCGTCGCCGTCGGTGCCGTGGAACACATAGATCGAGTAGTCGCGGGCCAGTTCCTCCTCGGCAACGATCTGATTGACCAGCCGATAGGCCGAGGCCACCTGGGTGCCGCCGGCCACCTGCATCTGGTAATACGACTGAAAGTTTTCGACCTCGCGCGCCTCGGTGTCGTGGAGGATGAAGCGGGTCTCCACCTGATTCTGGTACTGGTAGGTGAGCCAGGCGTAAATCAGCACATGTTGGTTGACCACCAGCTCGGTGGGCTTGCCGGCCATGGAGCCGGAATAGTCGCGCACGAAAAAGACCACGGCCTGGGATTCGTAATCCTTTTCCTTGGAGAGGATGCGGTAGACCCGGTCCCTCGGCGAAACCATCAGGCCGCCGGCATCCACCGGCGAGCCGGCCCGCACCCGGCCGAGCGCGATGTTGGTATGCAGCACCTGTCTGAGTGTGGCCTTCTTATCGAGGATCTGGCCGAAACCACGGTTCCGGTCGGTGAGGTCGTAGGCAAAGCGGGTGAGCGAGCGTCTTTTCCCTTTGTCCCGCAGGTTGGGCAGGGCGAACTGCTCGGTGAGGATGCGCCCCAGATCGTAGACCGTGGATTCCAACTCGTGGGCGCCGCCCTGGCCCTGGCCGGCGCCGCTGCCGCCGCCCTGCTCCTCGCGCACCGGCTGCTCGCCGATGACCTCGCCCTCTTCGCCCTCGCCGGCCCCGCCTTCACCGGAATCCTGGCCTTCGCCCTCCCCCTCCTCGTCTTCGGGGATGCGGTCGTGGATCAGCTTTTCCTCGACCGTGGTCGGGATGACCACCACCTTGTCGTCGCCGTCCCTGCCGGGTTTGACCAGCTTGCCGATGCGGATCTTGCGGGGAAAGCCGTCCTTTTCCCGCTGCAGGTCGCGTTCGAGGAGATGATCCAGGGACTGGGCCGCCACCACCGAGACCACCGGCGAGGGCAGTCCCTGGGCAAACAGCTCCGGATCGGCGTAACTGTAGAGGGAACGGGCCGTCGGGGCTGGACCGGCCAAGTGAACCTGCTCCGGGTCGCCGCACCGCTCGGCCAGGGCCAGCTCATGCTCGATCAATCGCCGCTGCGTCTCGGTCAGTCCCCCGGCTTCAAGCTTTTGGTAGAGTTGCCGCAACCTGTTCATGGCCGCCTCCGCTCGAATTGCACCATGGCGCTCAGTTCTCGTCCACCTGGGTGCAGAAATACTCGATGGTCTTCTGGGCGCAGGTCATGCAGTAGCCCAGTTTGTTCAGCATGGTGTCGATCATCCGGTCGTAGAGCTTCTGGTTCTCCTCGTTGGTGCGGTTGGCGAGCGCGCCGATCAGGCTGCCGGCGCCGGCGATGTCCGACTTGAGCCGCACATCCGTCACCGCCTTGACCAGCTCCAGATTGTCCATGAAATCGTAATCCGGGTTGACCGAGATCTTCTGGCCGTAGATCTTGCGGATCGAGGTGCGGAAGCTGTCCTTCTGCTCGCGAATCTTGAGGCCCAGGCAGGCCTCGACCGAGTCGATGTAGCGCTCGTCGATCTTCAGGGCCTGGAGTTCGCCGGTCTGCGGATTCTTGTACTTCCACATCCGGTCCACCCCCAGGTTCTCGGCGTCGATGCCGATGATCATATTGACGTAGTTGAGCACGTCCTTGCGAATGGCCAGCGGCTCGTCCATGTAGGCGTTGAACATCTCGGTCATGATCCGCTCGCGGTAGAGGCCGCGGGCGATCTTGAGATCGTCGAGGAACTTGGCGCGATC
>Ga0074195_1001375_pt1 | contig 34847 bp, 36 predicted proteins | sample EPASupsiteHSE623_FD_64525 | JGI IMG/M metagenome (GOLD analysis project Ga0074195, IMG submission 64525) | Bioremediated contaminated groundwater from EPA Superfund site, New Mexico - Sample HSE6-23 | ecosystem: Environmental > Aquatic > Deep subsurface > Groundwater > Contaminated ... | reverse complement strand
TTTAAAATTAGCAAGCCATATAGAGTTGAAAAATATAACGCTTCCGGTAATCTTTATCAGATAAACATTAACAAATGGGACAGCTTTGATTTGGGAAACGGAGCTGGCTTTGCAAAATTAATTCAAACAACAGAAAAAAGTTATGACGCCCTGGCAACTTCAAAAGATAAAGCAGAAAGTTATGAATACGAAAACAATACCGGAAATTTGAGCCAAAAAATAAATTGGGGCGAGGTTTTAGCTTATGACGACGGCAGTTTTTCAGATATTGGAAGCGATAAACAGACAACTAATTTAAGTTATGCTTCAAGCCCGGGCAGTAATGTTTTTGGCAGTCCTTTTGCAATTGCGCTCTATAACCAAAATAACAATAAAATTAGCCAAGCCAGATATTATTATGACAATTTAGCGTTAGGAAGCATTAGTTTAGGAAATCAAACAAAAGAAGAAAAATGGGTTAGCGGTGGAGTTTATGTTAACACGCAAAAAACTTATAATAATTTTGGGCTTGTTGTTCAAAGCAAAGACCCAAATGGAAACTCAACAGATTATACTTATGACGGCTATAATCTTTATCCTTTATCTGCCACAAATGCTTTAAGTCAAACAACACAATATGTTTATGATTACGGCATTGGAAAAATAACACAGGCAACTGACTCCAACGGAAGTGTTTTTAAAAACACTTACGACGGATTTGGCAGAATTTTAAGAGCAGAACAACCGGACGAAATTAATCCGGCAACTTTGGTTGTAAAAACTTCTTATATTTATACAGATGTTTCGGGAGCTGTAAGCGCGCAAAAAACAGATTACATGGATTCTTCAAATTCAGTCATAAGTTATAATTATTACGATGGCTTGGGACGACTTATTCAAACAAAAAAATCTGCAGAAAATAATAATTTTTCAACAAAAGATTTTATTTATGACAGCCGTGGAAATTTGCAAAAAGAATCTTTGCCGTATTTTTCAAATACCTCAATAAGAACAGTATTCAGCTCAACGCCACAGCTTTATACAACTTATGTTTACGACGCATTAAACAGAAAAATAAGTGAAACCAATGCTGTTGGCGCAACTTCTTTTACATATCAAAACTGGCAAACAACAATTACAGACGCAAACAACAAACAAAAAGATTTTGTTTATGACGCCTATAACAATTTAGCACAGGTAAAAGAACATAACGGAGTAGATACATATATAACTTTTTACACTTATGACGGTTTAGGAAATTTAACAAATATTACAGACGCATTGGGAAATGTTCGCAATTTTACTTACGACGCTTTGGGTAGAAGAAAAACTGCCGAAGATTTGCATAATCCCGCAGATTCTGTTTTTGGCGTTTGGAATTACACTTATGACAGCGCAGGAAATTTAACGCGATTAGTAAATCCAAAAGGCCAGATAATAAATTACACTTACGACGCCTTAAACCGTAAAACTATTGAAGATTATACAGCGGGCAAGGGCATAGAGCTTGCTTTAACTTATGATACTTGCCAAAACGGCATAGGAAGATTGTGTAAGTCGGTTTCTTATTATGCGACAGAAGAATTTGAATATTCAGCAACAGGAAATATAACAAAAAATTACAAAAAAATTGGCACTATTGTTTATTTTGAAACTTTTGAAACAGAATATGCATATGACAGACAGGGCAGCCAAACTTTAATTACAAACCCGGACGGCTCGCAAATTAAATACCAATATAATTTGGCCGGGCTGGCTGAATCGGTTTTGTGCAAAGAATTAGGCGACGCAGATCTTGCATATGTGGTAAATAATTTTGATTATAGCCCAACAGGCCAGATTATTCTTATCTCTTATGCAAACGGAGCAGAAACAACAAACACTTATGACCAAAATCAGCTTTACAGATTAACAAGAAAATTATCTGTTTCCGGCGGAATTAATTTGCAGGATATTTCTTACCAATACGACGTTGTTGGAAACATACAACAGATAATTGATAATTCAGCCACCACTGCCAGAAAAACAATTGCCTATACCTACGACGATTTGTACAGATTAACCTCGGCAGTTGCAACCAACACCGCAAACACGCAAGATTACACAGAAAATTTTGTTTACGACGCAATAGGAAACATTTTATCAAAAGAAACCAACGGAGAAAAAAGAGATTACAGATACAAAGGAAATTTAAATAACACCGGCACCGATTATGCAAACCCGGACGCAGTTACAGAATTAACAGCAGGGATTAAAAAGCAGGGCGGGCTTAGCTTTGGAACTTTTAGCATTGGCTTAAACACAAACACTATTCCAATAAACATTATTGAGCCGGGGCCCCTTGCAATAGAAAGCTTTACTGCAAACTCTGGCACTATCTGGCCAAAACAGCAGGCAACTCTTACCTGGCAGATATCAGGCAAACCAGCTGATGTTTTAACAATAAATAACGGAATAGGCAACGTTCGCGGCAAAACCAGCATAACAGTAAAGCCAGCAGTCACCACAACCTACACATTAACAGCCGAAGCAGGAGATGAAAGCGCAATAAAGTCTCTCACAATAATTGTTGACCCGAATTACCAGCCCGACGCAGTCCAGACCAGCTATAAATACGACCGCAACGGCAACCTTATTTCAGACGGACTAAAAACCTATTCTTACGATTACAACAACAGGCTCACAGGAGTTCAGTGGAGCTTTTATGACAAGAGAATAACATATGCCTACGACGCTCAAGGCCAGCGCGTTAAATCTGCCGTATATGAAAAAGGCAACACAAAAACAACTTACTACCCAACCCAGTTTTATAACATTGCGGGCGACAAAATCACAAAGCATGTTTTTGCAAATAATCTAGATATTGCTACAATAGAAGGTAGCGGGGCAGATGCTGTTATATATTTTAACTTCGCAGACCAGCTTCAAAGCTCCAGCGTAACAACCGACGCATCCGGCGCCATTGTAGAAACAACAGATTACTATGCTTTTGGCAAAATACGAACAGATAATAAAACAACTGACTTTACAGAACAGCGCAAATACATAGGCCAAGAATATGACGAAGACACAGGGCTAAACTACCTTAACGCAAGATATTACAACTCCGCCATAGCAAGGTTCACCAGCCAAGACCCGGTGGCCCTTGCAGTTGGCAACGAACAAGAAATAAAGCAGATTACAGGCCAAACACAGCAAGCACTTTTGGCTAATCCGCAAGCGCTAAATTATTATGCCTACGCTGGCAATAATCCAATTACAAAGAGTGACCCGAGCGGTAAATTCGCACCTTTATTAATCGCTGTGGGCACTTTGGCAATGTATGCTCCACAAATTACCTCTTACGCGCAATCACTCCTTACTCCTTTTGGACAATTTGCGGTAAGTCAATCTTTAGAAGACACAAAACAAGGAAACTATGGCTGGGCATTATTTGGGTTGGCAACGGCAGGAGAGATACCAGAAGCGAAAGTGGTAAAAGGAGTAAAAATTCCAGAAGGTTTTAATTTAGGTCAAAAAGTAGAAGGTTTCGGTAAAGTTATTGAAAATACTTCAGAAAAAATTAAAGGTTTTTTTAGAACAGGAGCTCCAGAGCCATATCATGGTTTAGATAGGGTTATCGAGCGTGGAGTGACCCCTGAAATGTTGTTAGATACGGTTAAAAAACCCCTGATTACATTTGAACAAGCTAGCGGAAATATTTATAAACTATCGAAAGAGGCAGCAGTTGTTTTAGATGGCGCTGGAAAAGTTGTAACTACTTATGCTAAAGAGCAATTTACTCCAAAGGTACTTCAATTACTAAGTAAAATAATAAAACAATAGTATGAATCTAAAAAACTATAAAAATCTATATAAAAATATTTCCAATATTGTTAATGAAATTGATCCAGGTTATTACAATGGACCATCAAATGAATACGATTTTCAGGTTAACGGGATTATTAAACTAATAGAGGCTGGACAAATTGATAATTATGATCAATTTATAAAATTGTTTTTTGGTGAGCGAAAAGATATAAGCGATGAAGAACAAAAAAAGATTGAACAAGTGATGGATAAAATTAGCTCAAGTCAGATAAAAAAATAATATGAAAGAATTGCTGATATTAATCGATGATTTCATAGATAATAAAATTGGTTATAATGAATTTTATAGCAAATTTAATGATATCTATTGTATAGAACCCTCTGTTTTTAAAGAAGCGGAAGAAGATTCTGTTTCTGATATTAATGACAAGCTCGCCTATACTGGAGAAGAACCCGATGAGGAAGATAGGAAATACGGGTTCATTAGTGCAGATGAATTTCGTGAATGGTTGAAAGATTATAAACAGAAAAATATCCATTTTTGGAATAAGTAAAAATTATGAAAAACCAAATAAGCATAATAATGCAATATTTTCCTGCTAGCTATCTAGGGAAGCATACATATAAAATTATAGATGGTAAAATATTTTCGACATGGAAAAATATGTTCGGCTTATATGAAACAAACTTCGATTTAAAAGATTTTAATTCGCAATATTCTACTGGTCACCGAGAATTTGATGATTGGGGCAACCTTGCCTGGCTTTTTCTTGTTGTTTTCATTGTCATTTCTTGGTTTAAAATATTCGATATATATTCATTCATTGCCCTAATAATTTCTTTATTTTTCTTTTTAATGAAGCTCAAAAAATATGATTGGGTTTATTTCTATGATAAAAACCATATAAATTGTATTCAAATAAGATTGCCAGATAGCGACGACCAAAGAAGAAAAGATGTGGAAGATTTTGTCAAAAATCTTGAAAAAGAAATTATAAAGTTTCAGCACAACTAATTTTTAGCCCTCAATTTTTATAAAGAGGAAGTAATAAAAGTGGAAAAATAAAATGGATATTATAAATATATTTAGTGTAATATTATTGGTAGTGGGTGCTGTAGCTAGTTACAAAATATGGAAAAAAAATGAGTACAAATTATTTTTTTATTTATTTTTATTAGCTATATTCGTAATATTTTTAATTTTTTGGAAGTATTTCGCAATAAGTATTCTACATTTTTCTGGCGATGTGGCATTAGTTAACAATTATATCGTCATGGGGCTTAAATTCGCTGCATTTTTGCTAGTAATATTTTTTGTCCAGAAATATTCAAGTGAAAAATCAAGTATTGCCCAAAATAAAAATACTAAAATTGTGGGTGAAGGTCTGGCAGAATACCAACAGGAACTGCAAGAAAAAAAGGAAAAAGCCAAGGAAGAGCGGGAGGGGTAAATGGGGTTAGCCACCATTTCCACACCATTTCCAAGACGTCCCATTTAACAGCTTTTTAAACCTATGGCATCGAAAAAGCAAAAATTTAACACGTCGCAAAAGATTTTCTCTAAACTAACCATTGTAGCGTTAGTTTTTTTGTTTGCGTTTCAGCCAATTTGTTTTGTTTTTGCCCAAAAAAGAATAGATTATGCCTACGATCACAATGGCCAAAGAATAATGGAAAAAGTCACCACAACAAGCTATGACCAGGGCACAGGATACACAACTACGACCATAGAAACAACATATTACCCAACGCCCACTTATAACCTCACAAAAACAACAACAGAAGTCAGAGACAAAACAGGAAATCTAATCTCCACAGAAACCGGCGAAGAGACCACAAAACATATTTTTGCAAATAATCTGGATATTGCTACAATAGAAGGTAGCGGGGCAGAAGCTGAGATATATTTTAACTTCGCAGACCAGCTTCAAAGCTCCAGCGTAACAACCGACGCATCCGGCGCCATTGTAGAAACAACAGATTACTATGCTTTCGGCAAAATACGAACAGATAATAAAACAACTGACTTTACAGAACAGCGCAAATACATAGGCCAGGAATTTGACGAAGACACAGGACTAAACTACCTCAACGCAAGATATTACAACTCCGCCATAGCAAGGTTCGTGTCCCAAGACCCGGTGTTTTGGAACTTTGACAGCTCATGGTTATCCGACCCCCAAAACCAGAACGCCTACGCGTACGCGCGGAACAACCCGATAACATTTTCGGATCCTTCAGGTAAAACAATGTGGATAGAGTCTAAGTCGGTTTTCGATGTAAAAGGAAATTATATCGGAATCCATACTTATTTTAAAGCAGTTCCAGATCATCCTAACGAAATTAATATTGAGGGTTTGCCTCAAGGCACAGAAGGATTTACTATGGGTGGATATAATAGCGACAATAAATATCTTGGTCTGACAAATAAGTTGATTAAGAACATGGGCACAACTGAAACAAGCTGGGACAAAGACACAGCTTTTGGAGATGGGGTAAAAATAAATAGTATGGAAATTAATCCGCCAGAAGGACAGAATGACACTCAATTTATTAATAATTTCGGGAAAAATTATAATGAAATGGACATATCTGGGACAAATTATTCTTGGTGGGGTAAGACACAGCTTCCCTTTGGTTTAGAAGTAAAGGAGGGTAATTGTAATGTATTTACTTATACGTTAGGCACAAAATCTGGCGTAAAAGATCAATTAGATGCATTTAACCCAGACCCAAATAAAACCGTAGCAGGAGGCGCCCCAGGATATGGGTATCAATTACCATCGCAAACGTTGCGTCAACAAATACAAGGCAGGGTCGATGCAATAAGAGAAAGGATTAATAATTATGTTTCTTCTTTAATCAAAAAATAAATAATATGATTTTTAACAAAAATATTTTCAAAGTCATGGGGAAGATGTTACTTGGAATAGTATCAACCATTGTGATAGAAGTTATTTTTATCATAGGTCTGTATCGTCTGGTTCCAGGACCAGGATACGTAGATCCACTTCCATTTTTATTTAAATATCCGATTATCACCGCGTCGCTTATAGGGGTATATTTTGGGATCTGTAAAAAGCAGTATGCATTTACAGTTGGATTAGCCTTGGGTTTTGTTATATTTATGTTAATCATGACTTTTTTATTTGAGGTTTTAGCCGGTCCAGCATCATTATAGCCACCATTTATAAAGTGCTACAATAGAAGGTAGCGGGGCAGATGCTGTTATATATTTTAACTTCGCAGACCAGCTTCAAAGCTCCAGCGTAACAACCGACGCATCCGGCGCCATTGTAGAAACAACAGATTACTATGCTTTTGGCAAAATACGAACAGATAATAAAACAACTGACTTTACAGAACAGCGCAAATACATAGGCCAAGAATATGACGAAGACACAGGGCTAAACTACCTTAACGCAAGATATTACAACTCCGCCATAGCAAGGTTCACCAGCCAAGACCCGGTGGCCCTTGCAGTTGGCAACGAACAAGAAATAAAGCAGATTACAGGCCAAACACAGCAAGCACTTTTGGCTAATCCGCAAGCGCTAAATTATTATGCCTACGCTGGCAATAATCCGATTACAAAAAGCGACCCGAGTGGAAAATTCGCACCTTTATTAATCGCTGTGGGCACTTTGGCAATGTATGCTCCACAAATTACCTCTTACGCGCAATCACTCCTTACTCCTTTTGGACAATTTGCGGTAAGTCAATCTTTGGAAGATACAAAACAAGGAAATTATGCATGGGGATTATTCGGGTTGATCACGGCGGGGGATTTGCCGGGAGGGAATATTAAAAATTTAAATAAATTAGAAACATTACCTCTCCGACAGCATGCGATTGAAGGATTTTCTAAACTTGCAGAAATAACAGGGAAAGAATCACAAGAAATTTTGAAAGAAGCCTCAAAAATTGGAGAGGCGTTTATAGATTATGGTAAAAACAACGTAGGCAATATTAACATATATGTTCAACGTAGCGAGAAATTGATTACTCGCGTTACTACTGACCCCGAGATAACAAGAATTATATCTGCTGGTACAAATAAGGCCAGCCAGTTAGTGAAATGGGTAGAGAATAATCGACTTGTGCCCCTGAATCAATCTGTTGGATTGAATGGATTGATCAAAAATATTAGTAATTTTTTAAAGAAATAGCATGAAAGATTTAATCACATTAATCGACAAATTTATTATCGGTAAAATTAATCGTAAAGAATTTGATGATAAATTTAATGATCTTTATTTAACAGAAGATTCTAATTTCGAAGAAGCAGAAGAAAATTTTCTTTCCGAAATTCATTATCAACTTGCCTATGTTACTGAAAATCCTGATGAGATTGATAGAAAGGATGGATTTATTAGCGCAGATGAATTTCGTGAATGGTTGAAAGATTATAAACAGAAAAATATTCATTTTTGGAAGAAGTAAAAATTATGAAAAACCAAATAAGCATAATAACGCAATATTTTCCTGCTAGCTATCTGGGGAAGCATACATATAAAATTATAGATGGTAAAATATTTTCTACGTGGAGAAATATTTTTAGTTTATATGAGACCAGTTTTGATTTAAAAGATTTTAATTCGCAATATTCTACTGGTCACCGAGAATTTGATGATTGGGGCAACCTTGCCTGGTTTTTTCTTGTTGTTTTTATTGTCATTTCTTGGTTTAAAATATTCGATATATATTCATTCATTGCCCTAATAATTTCTTTATTTTTCTTTTTAATGAAGCTCAAGAAATATGATTGGGTTTATTTCTATGATAAAAACCATATAAATTGTATTCAAATAAGATTGCCAGATAACGACGACCAAAGAAGAAAAGATGTGGAAGATTTTGTCAAAAATCTTGAAAAAGAAATTATAAAGTTTCAGCGTAACTAATTTTTAGTAAGGAAATGATAAATGGGGTCAGCCACCATTTCCACACCATTTCCAAGATGTCCCATTTAACAGCTTTTTAAGCCTATGGCATCGAAAAAGCAAAAATTTAACACGTCGCAAAAGATTTTCTCTAAACTAACCCTCATAGCGTTAGTTTTTTTGTTTGTATTCCAGCCGATTTGGTGTGTTTTTGCCCAGAAAAAGATAGATTATGCCTACGACCACAATGGCCAAAGAATAATGGAAAAAGTCACCACAACAAGCTATGACTCGGGCACAGGATACACAACCACGACCATAGAAACAACATATTACTCAACGCCCACTTATAACCTCACAAAAACAACAACAGAAGTCAGAGACAAAACAGGAAATCTAATCTCCACAGAAACCGGCGAAGAGACCACAAAGCATGTTTTTGCAAATAATCTAGATATTGCTACAATAGAAGGTAATGGGAAAGATGCTGTTATATATTTTAACTTCGCAGACCAGCTTCAAAGCTCCAGCGTAACAACCGACGCATCCGGCGCCATTGTTGAAACAACTGACTACTATGCTTTTGGCAAAATACGAACAGACAATAAAACAACTGACTTTGCAGAACAGCGCAAATACATAGGCCAGGAATTTGACGAAGACACAGGGCTAAACTACCTCAACGCAAGATACTACAACTCCGCCATAGCAAGGTTCGTGACCCAAGACCCGGTGTTTTGGAACTTTGACAGCTCATGGTTATCCGACCCCCAAAACCAGAATGCCTATGCGTACGCAAGGAATAACCCGATAATTTACAGCGATCAAAATGGAAAATATGCTGAAGTTGTAATGGTGGCTTGCGGCCCCCTAGGAATCGGAGCACATGGGTATATAAATATAGTTCCTTCTGGAAATATTAATTTTAGCCAATATGGCGGGGACGGGTCTCATTACACAATCGGAGGTTATCCTAGTAGTAATGATCCGCGTACTAATCAGTTGCAAGTTCAAATAAATGAATCCGGAAATTACAATACCAAATATTCCGACCGTTTGTTATCAATGCCGCTTACCATTCCATATGGAATGAACGTTGATCAATATGATCAAAAACTTCTTGAGTCTGGCTATGCTATGTCTCAAAAAAACCTAGGAGACTATTTTGGTCTTGGGAGGCCAACCGAATGGCATGCAAATTCCGGAAATGCATGGACACAGGTCGTGGCGGACGCTGGCGGCGAAGTGCCGTATATACCTAGCATTATTTTAGGTCCGGGTATAATGGGATCAAAGACTCCACATTATCCATTTGGCTCAGGAAATTCTATAAATACAGCATGGTTTCCAATTGAAAATACAAAAAACATTGTTTCAGCTGCGAAACAAACTGTTTCTTATGCAGGACAACTTATTTCGGGAGCATATACAGCGAGTCAGACAAAGTTAAATTCGATTAGTGCAACTCTTTCACGTATTTCTTCTACTATTAATTCATTATTAAAAAATAATTAAATGAGCAAAGAATTTAAAGTTTTATTAACGGGTTTTTTGATGTTGGTTTTTATATGGACAACTCACTATTTAAGTGCATATATATATCCGGAAAATATTTATGTTAGTGATTTTACATTATATTTTTATCCCATTGTTATTACAATTATATTTTCTTTAATTTCCTTTTCGGTAAGGAAAAAAGAGATAGCTATTGGAATAATTATCGGCGGAGTGATATATATATTAGGGTTGTGGCTTAATATCTGGTGGGATTTTTCCGAAATGCCTTGTGGGACAAAATATTTCTTTGATTTATTTACTAAATGCCAATAGAATCGGGTTCGTGTGGTGGCATAAACATAAAATCATAAAAGGGGTCAGGAGCTTTTAATGACAAACAACTTTTAACGGCTCAACCTAAATAGGGTTGAGCCGTTGGCTTATATAAGAATTGTAGCGGGGTTTACCGCTGTTTTTGTTTTCGGGAAAGTTTTTTGACCGCGACAGAATGGTAAAATACCTTTGAAAAAAGTCCTCTTCTGAGGCCCGAGCATCTGATCGGTTTTCTATTATGTCCAGGTTCAGATAGATATTCCCCACTCAGGCCTGTAAAACGATTGCTTCTTTTGGATTTAAATTAGTAATCCGTATTTTGTTTAAATATTCGTCGGGCGTTAGGTAATTCAATGCCTCGTGAGGCCGGATGTAGTTCCAAGTGTGTTCCCATTCGGCCAGAGATTTATTCATGGCTTCAATATCTTTATCAACACTGCCTTGCAAGTAGAATTCTCGTTCGTCTGATCCGTGCGAATTTTCAACGTAGGTATTTTGTTTTGGGTGTCTTGCCTCGATGTAGTAGTGGGGCAGATTTAATTCTTTGCACAATTTGTCAAAATATTTTAGAAATTCTTTTCCATTATCGGTCTGGATTGTTTTGATTTGGAAAGGAAATTCTTTCAGACATACCCTCAAGAAGTCGGCTCCGTTTTTGGACAGCAGAGAAGAGTAATATCTTAAAACCCTTCTCTTTGTCAAAACATCGATGGCCGTGAATTGGTATATCATTCTGTTTGGCAGCGTTATGAATTTGGTATCTATCTGTACCATATCTCCGGCACAAGTGATGCGAAACCCCCTCGGATAACGCTGTTTTGGGCTTTTAGCTGCTTTACTTCTCTTGTGCGATACCTTTTTATCAATCAGACATTTTCTTTTTAAAATTCTGCCGACTGTGCTGGCAGAAACATTCATATTTTTTCTTTTCAGTATTGATTGTATTTTCCATTTTGACCAAGCAGGATATTCTTTTCTGGTTTTAACAATTTCATCTACAATTTGCCAGCTTGTTGTTTGTTGTCGGAGTCGCTTCGGCTTGTGCGATTTATCATTTAGCGCCAGCATTCCAACTCGGTTGAATTTATCCCGCCAACTCCGAACTGTTTTCCTGTCTAATCCGAAGTGGCGAGAGGCGAGTGAGATGTCCCCCTTGTGAGCTCGTAGCCAGTCAATTACTTTTAATCTATGTTTGGCTTTTTCTGTTATGTTTGTCCTTACTGCCCAGTTGGCCAAACTCCTCACTCCGGGCAGAACGGAGCCGTAGATTGTCATATGTTTTCCACTATACTTTCCCTTCATAGATTTTCAAAGCTCTAAGTGGAGCATATCATATGAACCAGTGCATTTTGTGGTAAAAATCCCCAAAAGGTGTTATAATAAATAAAATTAACTCCTATCTAAAATATGGCAATAACGAACATAATTTTATTTCTTAGTATAATAAATTTTATAGCCATGCTGTTTGTTTTTTTGAATGCTAGAAAAAACAAAACAAACGTTTCTTTTTCCATTTTCTCGATCATAACTACAATTTGGTTGTTCGATAATTTTTTATTGATAGCTGGCGTACACAATATATACCCCCTGTCATATGCATTAGTTATTTTGGTATCAACCTCTGCATTAGTCTGGGTTTATAATCTAGTGGAGGAAAAGTTGCCGAAATTTATGCTGTTTTTTATAATTCCTTTTTCTGCCGTGATGTTTTTTGTAGTTTCTTTCACAAATTTTGTTGTTGGTCCGATATTAAGAATTGAACCCTTTGGGCTAGAAAGTAAAATGGGGTTTTTGTTTTCGTGGTTTTTTCTTTATATAGGAGGACTTGTTATAACAGCTCTTTATAAACTAGTTAAAAGATCTTTAAAAGAAAAAGACAATTTAAAAAAGAAACAATTGATGTCTGTTTTTATAGGTGGGAGCGTATTTGCCTCAGTTTCTTTTTTAGTAAACTTCTTTATGCCCCTGCTTTTAGGAAACTTTAGCTATGTTAAAATAGTTAACTTGGCATTTTTCCCATTTTTAGCGCTTATTGTCTACTCAATCTTTAGACATCAACTTTTTGGAATAAAGGTCATGATGACTCAGTTTTTGGTTGTTTTAGTTTTATCCTTATTGTTGTTGAATCTTTTATTATCAGATTCTCTTGAACAATATATTTGGAACGGAATAATTTTAGCGACTTCAGGATTCTTGAGCTATCTGATTGTTAAAAGCACATTAAGGGAAATAGAATTTGATAAAAAAATGCTTGAAGAAATTAGAAAGAATCTCGATCTCGAAAAAAGAATTAGTAATACATTCGCCGAAATTGCAGACAAAAGAATAAAAAAAATAGAAGATAAAATTTTCGGAGAAAGATAGCCTTTTAAATATAGCAATGCTTTACTGGATACTAAAAATATTATTTAGCCCTTTTTTTAAGCTAATTTGGATTAAAAAGGTTGAAGGACTGCAAAATATACCCAAAAATGGGGCTTTTATAATCGCCGCCAATCATTCTAGTTATTTTGACTTTTTTTCTCTGGTTGTCATCTGCCCAAGAAAAATTACTTTTTTAGCCGCTGAAAAGTTCTATACGAGCAAATTTTGGTATCCATTGGTGGCTGGTACGAGACAAATTAAGGTAGAGAGGGAAAGCTCTGACAAAGAAGAGGTTTATAAAAAAGTTGACATAATTTTAAAAAACAATCAAATTTTAGGAATTTTTCCAGAGGGTACAAGGTCTCCGAGCGGGAAAATAGAAAAGACTTATACAGGTGTTGCGAAATTTGCGATAGATGCGAAAGTGCCGGTCATTCCAGTTGGGATAACGGGAACATACGAAGTTTTGTCCCGCCACGAAAAATGGCCAAAATTTAAAAAAATCATTAATATCAATATCGGGAAACAGATGCATTTTGAAAGTTATTATGGAAAAAGTAATGATAAATTAATCTTACGAGATATAACTGATAAAATAGTAAAAGAAATAGAAAATCTCAAAAAATGAACGAATTAGTTATTTTGGATTTAGACGGAGTAATTGTAAAAGGGCAAAGTCAGTTGCTTTTTTTAAACTATGTTTTTAGAAAAGGGCTGGTCAGCCTGTTTTTTTATTTAAAGATATTTTTTTGGTTCTTTTTTTATAAACTGGGACTATTTAAAAATCCCAAAGAAATAATGGACTATTCTTTTTCTTTTCTTAAAGATAAAAAAATAGAAGAAGTTGACGAAATAGTAGAGGTTTTTTTAAAAGAAGTTCTCCACAAATTTATCTTTCCGGAAATAATTGATATAATAAACGAACATAAGGCAAAAGATAGGGAAGTGATTATAGTTTCCAATGGAGCTGATATTTTGGTTAAAAAGGTAGCTGATTATTTGAATATTAAAAATTGTATAAGTACGCGCTTAGAAATAACAAGCGGAAAATTCACCGGTAAAATTTTAGGGGATATTGTTTATGGAAAAAACAAAGTATATTTTACAAAGGAATTTATTAAAAAAAATAATTTAGATTTATATAATAGCTACGCCTATACAGACCATATCTCAGATTTAGATTTGTTGTTAATGGTTTTTAATCCTTTTGCTGTAAATCCTGATAATTTACTTTTTGCCGAAGCAAAAAAAAGAAATTGGCCGGTTCTAATGTTTAATAAAAATTTAATAAATAAATGATAATTTTAACTCCTTTTCAAATATCTGCTTTGATAACTGCCTGCGTTAGTTTATTTTTGGGTTTATTTGTTTTCTTCGGCAATAAAAAATCAAAATTAAATTTTGCGTGGTTGCTGACGTCTGTCTCTATAAGCGCATGGAGCCTTGGTTTGTTTGGCGTGGTTTTTTTTACTGACAAAGCAACCGCCTGGTTTTGGCAATATATTCTAGATATTGGTGGGATATGCTCGCCAGTTTTATATTTTAATTTTTTACTATATTTTACGAAAAGAGATAAGAAAATAATAGGGTTGCAGTTATCTTCATTAATTGCAGGAACGTTTTTAATAGCGTTAAATTTTACAGATCTTTTTAAAACTGGCATTTCGCCAAAGTTCGGAATAAATTATTGGATTGACCCAGGAAAATTATATTTTTTATTTCCCCTATATTTTATTCTTTTGGGAGCCATCTCTATATTTATTATTGCAAAAGAGTATCGTCTTAATTCGGATACAAATTATAGAAGACAACTAATTTATGTTTTGATAGCTCAAATTTTTGGATTCGGCGGCGGGCTTACAGATTTTTTCCCTCAACTTTTTAATGTTTATCCTTTCGGCAATTATTTTATTATTTTGTACACTATTTTTATAAGCTATACGGCTATGAAACATCATTTGTTTGACATTAAGGTTATTGCTACGGAATTGTTGACGTTTGCTATATGGATTATTTTATTGGTAAAAGTTTTTGTATCAAACAATACACAGGACTTTTTAGTAAATGGCGGGCTATTCCTTACTATGTTAATTTTTGGAGTGCTTCTTATCCGTGGCGTGCTTAAGGAAGTGGGGCAGAGGGAGAAGATTGAGAAGTTGGCAAAGGATATTGAGAAGGCGTATGAGGCGGAGAAGTTGGCGAAGGAAAAAATTGATGCGATAAGGGTGGAAGATGAGGCGTTGCTTTCGTCCATTGGCGAGGGAGTTGTTGCAATTGATAGGGAAGGAAAAGTGACTTTTATAAACAGGGCGGCAGAACAAATGCTATATTTAAAAAGCGAAGAGGCGGTGGGCAAATTATATGGAGAAATTTTGAAAATGGAAACTGAAAAGGGAGAAGCTGTTGCAAAAGAAAAAGACCCGCTTTCTGTGGCGCTTTCTTCGGGCAAAAAAGTGATTACTGCGGTTGCCGAGGGCACAGCCGACATTATATATTTTTATGTAAGAAAAGATGGGACTAAGTTTCCTTCGGCAATTACCGTGGCCCCGGTTATTCTTAACGGAAAAACAATTGGAGCTGTTGACGTATTTCGCGACATTACCGTTGAAAGGCAAATTGATAAGTCAAAAACAGAATTTGTGTCTTTGGCATCTCACCAGTTGCGCACCCCGCTTTCTGCAATAAAATGGTATTCGGAAATAATTTTGGGCGGGAAGGCCGGAAAACTAAAGCCAAAACAGCAGGAATATCTTGAACAGGTTTATAAAGGAAACGAAAGAATGATAAAACTTATAAATGTGATGTTAAATATTTCCAGGTTGGAAGCCGGAAAAGTTAAAATAACTTTGGCTCCGTTAAGCATAAAGGAATTGCTGGAAAACATTATTGCAGAACAGCAGGTTGATATTAAAAAGAAAAAGCACAAATTTACTTTTGAATGCCCCAACGATTTGCCGAAAATTACAACCGATTCTGAATTGATAAGAATGGTTTTCCAAAACCTTATATCTAACGCAATAAAATATACCCAAGATAAGGGCAAAATTGACTGCAAAGTGGAGAAAAAAGATAATTCTATTTTGTTTTTTGTGCATGACAACGGCATAGGAATTCCAGAAGACCAGCAGAAAAAGATTTTTGGAAAATTATTTAGGGCCGACAATGCGTTTTCGCACGACCCGCAGGGAAATGGACTTGGCCTTTATGCAGCTAAAATGACTGTTGAAAACTTAGGCGGAAAAACCTGGTTTGAATCAAAACCCGGCAAAGGCACAACATTTTACGTGGAATTACCGGTGGGCAAGTAATTGGTAATTCGCAATCGGTAACAACAAAACACCTCACACTGCAGTGTGAGGTGTTTTGTTATAGATCGGTTTTGCCCATTGACACGGTTTTATAATCTGCTATACTTACTTTAGTTAAGTAAAGTGATATGATTACTGAAAAAGATAATAAAAAAATAAAGGAGTTAACGGAAGCTGTTTTAGCTTTAAAAACCCGCAATGAGGCGAAGAGATTTTTTCGTGATTTGCTTACAGAGAAAGAGCTTATTGAATTTGGCAATAGATGGAAAGCCGCAAAAATGTTGGCAAAAAATATTAAATATACAGAAATAGAAAAAGAAACAGGTTTGAGCTCAACAACAGTCGCCCGTGTTTCAAAATGGTTGAACAATGGTAAAAACGGGTACAAGTTAATTCTAAAAAGAATGAATTCCCATCAACACAAATCTTTTCCTCTTAAGAGAAAGGTTTGAGTTGATATTTGTTCAAAATAATTTTATAAACTCAGCCCCTTCTCGAGAGAGAAGGGGCTTTATTTTGTCGCGGTGGCAAAATGGGCCATCAGTTCTTTGGCAAGGAGTTATTTTATGAGCCAAATTGACATTGTTATTCCCGACGGTTCTATGCAGAAAGCCGTAACAGACCTTTTTGTAAGAGCCGGGTTGTCTCCGATAATGGAGAAAAAAAGAACGAAGCAAGCCACGGTTGAGGTTTCTTGGATTAAACGGCTGGTTTTTCAGAGACCACAGGAAATTCCACGATATCTTGAAAATGGTCATTTTGATTTGGGCATTGTGGGTGAAGATTGGATTGCTAATTGGGGTTACAATTTTCCGGTATTGCTTAAACTTCCAATTGGTCGCAGTGGTCAAAAACCGGTTAGAATCGTTTTAGCAGTAAAAAAGGAAAGCAATCTGCGTAAAGCAGAAGATTTTCCTCTGGGATGTGAAGTCGCTACAGAATATGTTCAGTTAGCTCAAAGATTTTTTTCTGAAAAAGGAAGGCCGGACGTTCGTATCATTCCATCTTATGGAAACACAGAACATAAAATAGAATTTGGAGCAACCGCTATTGTTGATGTTACGGAAAGCGGTGATTCTTTAAAAGAAAATGGACTAGAAATTATTTACGAGATTATGGAATCAAGCACAGTTATAGTGGTAAACCCTAAATCATACGCCGATAAAAATAAGCAGCCGTTTATTGACTGCTTTGTCCGGCTTATTAACGGGGCATATCAGGCGTCAAAATATGTAATGCTTGTGGCAAATGTGCCAGAGCAAGTGCTTAGTGAGGCAATCAAAATTATTGAAGGGCTTAAAGGACCAACTGTATCACCACTCGCCACGCAAGGATGGTTTGCTTTACAATCTATTGTGCCACGAGAAAATGAGCAGAAGATTATTTTTGACCTTCTTCAAATTGGAGTTACCGATATCATTGTGAATCGGGAAATTTCGTTGGTGATGTCACAACCCAAATGAAGTCTCATAAAATATTTAAGCCCCCTAACTAATGTTAAGGGGCTTTTTATTTGACATTTGAGACCCGAACATCTACTTGGTTTTTTATTATGCGACTAAAATTTTTGCTGTTTCATGAGCTGGTTAAAAACTTGACTAAATTATATTATTTATTTAGAATAAATTTAGCATGCTGGATGTCGATTTTCAGCAGCCAGTACCTTGAAAAATGTAAAAATTAGTAAAGGAAACGAGATGATATCAAATCAAACAAGCTTACGAGAGATACTTAACAGGAACAAGATATCCTATGAAGTTCTCTCTCACGATTCGGTACAAACCATGGAAGACGTAGTTAGGGTGCTTAAAGTCCCCTTAGCACAGACAGCTAAAACTTTGGTTGTTAGATGTAAGGGGGAATTAGTACTTGCGGTGATTCCGGGAGATAAGCGTCTCAGCAAAAAAATGTTAGCTAATACTTTGTCTGTTGGTCGTGGACAATTAGATATGCTTTCTCGGGAGAAAGTTGAAGCTATGACTGGAATGCCATTGGGAGGGATACCTCCCTTTGGTATAGAAGGAAGAGTGGTTATCGACAAGGATGTGATGAGACAGCAACAAATCTATTGTGGATTTGGGTCTCTAACCAGCAGCCTTAAGGTATCTCCAAAAGATATCCAAAGGATTGCTGGGGCAATCATTAGCGGCATCTCTTGTTAGATGCCAAGGAGGTGACTTATGGTTTGGGTGTGGCGTAAGCCCGAGTTAACTCGGGCTGGACAAGTGGCTTTTTGGAACCGGCAAGCTCGTACGTACGAAGCTACCGATATGACGAACGACAATCCTCACGAGATTGCCTGCGTCATCGAGAGAACTGATCCTAGCGTCCATTCTGAGATTGTGACGCTTGGTGGAGCAGTGGGGTGCCGTGATCCGCTCGCGATACTCAAGAAAAAGTACTGCTCCGAAAAGGACGGGTCTTGCTACCGCGGAGCGAAGTTGCCGAGAGTTTTTTTCAACGACATCGCACTGGAGATGGTGCAAAAGGCCGAAGAGAATGTCTTGGCCGGATGCAGGAGTTGCGGGGTTGAAATGGAATTTTGCCCTGGTCCGATCGCAGAAGCATGCGCTCAAATCAAAACGCGCAGCCCTCGGACGCTTTTGTTGGGGGTGTACTCTGATGATGGATTCTTCAAGTCGGAACCGCAAAATGGATATCAGCTTTGCGGATTCGACGAGTATATGAAGAACTGCGAGATTCTGGGCGAACGGTTCTGGTTTGATTGGCTCGTCTTGAGTGGCGAGTCGTTACAAATTGACCACTGCGGTCTTTTTGTGGAGCCGATCTGGCCTGCCGATAAGCTTACTGATGCAAGGATGCAACTTGCAAACGACTATGCAGCCGTTGCTCAATCCAATGAGCTGGTGGCCTTGCAAGTTGTGAGCGCACATCGGGACCGCGAGGGATTCTTCATCTCTCACTGGTTTAATGAGCGAGGAATTCTCTCGCTTCTTAGAAGGGTTTTTCCCGAAGACGAGTTTGGAATCAAGGAAGCAACGTTCCCAAAAGGAATGCTTTTCGCAATCGAGAGGCGAAACAGCGTTCCTAGGGGGATCGCGACAATCCTCAACAACGTGTTGGGGAACGTCCTTCCACAGGAACAGATTTCCACTCTTACACGGGTCAGGACTATTCTATGAAGCAGTTGAATCTTTCGGGCATTCTGTTCATCACACATTGGTGTGATATCAAAACAGAATGCCCGTTTTATTTGCAATAAGGTTGACTATATAAAAAAATCATTTAATATAGAGTCAGTGTATAGTCCTGTAATATGTGTCTGAAAGGAGAAAGTCATGTTTGTTGTTTGTCCTGAATGCGGATTGGTTGGAGAATGTTCTTTAATAATTGTTTCTGGGGCTGAAATGGATCAGGATCATATTTATACTTTTGAATGTGGATCCTGTCAGAACATAATTAGTATAACCAGATATGCTGGTTCAGTAATCGGTAATAATCCTATTAGCATTTGCCCTTTTTGCGAGTGTGACAGCAAGGAACAAAAGGTATTTGAGCCAACTGGCGTTTAACAACTTAATAAAGCACTTTGAAGGAACATTGTGCTTTTTTTATATGTTGCTATTGACAAGCATGTTGATTATGATAAGATTAATTATCATTGAAAATTATAAAATCTTTGACTCGGGTCCCCGGCGAAAGCCTAGGGGATTGGGCCCGATGAGGTGATCTATGCGTTAGTGTGGATCCGGCTTCCTCCGTAATCATAGGATAGTTGCTAAATCAAAAGTGTAAAATTTTTGAGGAGTCAACGAAGTGCTCAATTTTTATTAATTGAGAACAAGGGTGGTACCGCGAGAACACTTCTCGTCCCTGTTGCGTAATTTATTTACGCCATAGAGACGAGAAGTTTTTTTATCCGCGCGTTTACGGATACTTCTCAAAATAGTTCTTTTAAACATTGTTGGTGAAGGAGACTGATATGATAGACGCAAAACACTTTGTTAAAGAGCATGCTGCTCGCAACATCCCGCTTTGCTTCGATGAGGCGTATGAGTTGGGCGTTTATTTGATGCAAGCATGTCATGGTGATCAGCTGGCGATCGTTCAGAGCATCGCTTTGCTCACTGCTCTTCACAACCAAGCGACCTACGCATGGACGAAGAATGGCAGGGAATTGGGGCATTCGTTGCCGAATGACTCTTCGGAACAGATTGCTGGTATCTGTGCTGCAATTTTTGAGCACGACATTGCAAAATCTGAGTTCGGTTTTATTAAGCCAGATGTACCATTTGCAATGGATAATTGTGGGATGGGCGGAGATTTAATTGTCACAGCCAATGTTTCCACTCTCGCTGCCTTCATAGCAGCAGCTGCTGGAATCCCAATGTGCAAACACGGATCACCGGCCAATGCAGACAAGGGTCGCCATGGCAGTTCTGATTTCGTTGACTTCTGTGGCATCAATCGGCTTGCAGATAAGATTGCGGTGAAGGCATGCGTTGAGAAGCTTTGCTTTGGGTACACAGAGGCATTGGACGTGCGTTACAAACACATCCATCTTCAAACCCATAAAATAGCCTATCTTCCGCACATGAATGACATCATCGGACCGATAACCAACCCGCTGTCTACGCTTGTTCTGACTCGGCGAGTTCTGGGAGTCAATCACCTGATTGCGCCCGGCACGGTTGCCAGGGCATATAAGACGCTCAATGAAAAGGGCGTCACCCATCTCAATCACGGACTTTTCGTTCGTGGTTTCACGGGGGGTCGCAACGAAGGAGGCGTGGATGAATTGTCCATTTGCGAAGCAGGGACTCAAGTTGCTGAACTGAAAGATGGAGAGATAAAGGAATACTGGTTGCAGGCACAGGATTTTGGAATCCAACCAATACCAGCAGAATTTGTTTCTCCGCCGGATGGAATGTCTAAGGGTCAGTTTTCTGTCGCCATTTTGGAAAGAAAGGCATCTGTTTTTCCGACTCAAATGGTTATAGCTAACGCCGCCTTATTATTTTATCTGGCTGACAAGTCCAGCGACCTGAAGGAATGCTACCTGCTCGCAGAAGAAATTTTGATGAGCGGTAAGGCACATCAGAGGATGCTTGAGGTGAGAAAAATGCTTCCGGCAGAATAGTTTGGAAGCGAAGAAGGGATGGCAATCTGCCAGCTGTCCCTTATTTTTTTAAAATTTTCTGATATACTTTATTAATATGAATAATATTTTAAATAAGATATTTAAAAAAGATAAAAATATAATTATCGGAGCAATACATTTTCCGCCGCTTTTTGGCTATAAAGATTTTCCAGGGTTGGATACTGCACTTAAAAATGCCCTAGATGATTTAAAGGCATTTGAGGATGGCGGTGTAGACGGAATTATAATAGAAAATAATTATGATGTTCCACATAAAATAATCGTTGATAAAGAAACTATTGAAATGATGATTTATTTGGGAAAGCAAATTATAAAAAATACAAATATTCCAATTGGGGTCAGCGTATTATGGAACGACTACAAGGCGGCTTTATTCATAGCAAAAAAAATCAGGGCGCAGTTTATAAGGATACCAGTATTTGTAGATAATGTTAAAACTAATTATGGAGAAGTTTTGGGCTGTCCAAAAGATGTTTTAAAATACAGAAAAAAAATAAACGCAGAAGGTGTCGCTATTTTTACAGATATTCATGTGAAGCACGCCGAATTATTAGAGAAAAAAATCATTGAATCGTCAGCTGCCGAAGCAATAAAATCTGGTTCTGATGCTTTAATAGTTACAGGAAAGTGGACAGCACAAGCACCCATCTTAGATGATTTAATTGCGGTAAAAAATACTGCGAAAGATTTTCCTATTTTGATAGGCAGTGGAATTGATAAAAAAAATATCAAAAAATTATTTGAATATGTAAATGGTGCTATTGTAAGTACGTCTTTAAAAGAGTGTGGTATTGTCGATGACGGAGCTAACGTCAAAAGCTGGAAACAAAGAATTGATAAAAATAAAGTACAAGATTTAGTTCGAATATTAAATAAATAAAAAAAGACTCTTCTTCTTGAAGAGTCATACGTAGTGAGACACCGACGGAGGGATTTGAACCCGCAACCTTTGGTTTTGGAGACCACTGCTCTGCCAATTGAGCTACGTCGGCACTCCTGAAAGGAGCTATATTAGGATATTAGCACAATAGAACCTGCTGTCAAGCTTTTCTGCCAACAGCAATAATATATGCGCCCATATCCGAATCAATCAATCCCTTATCAATTTGCCGGATTGTTTTTTTTGTTTCCTCTTCCTGCAAGACTGCTGCCCTCACTTCTCTTCGGTGCGATGCTCTTTGGGCTTCTTCTGCACCGTAGAACATCTCATTGGGCAGAATAGCTGCCAAGGCAGGATATGTGTAGATGGCCGAAACATGGAACCCTTCTTTTACCAGAAGCTTCCGAACTTCTCTTTTGGTATAGGGTCTGGCATATAGCTGGAACACCCTGTCTCTAATGCGGACATTCAAGCAGTGGTCTATCGGGTTTATCTCTGCCATCAAACTTACCTGCCAAGGCAAAGACCATCGGTAGAAGAGCGCGGCGCTGTTGTAAAAAGAAAGAACAAAGCGTCCATCTTTTTTTAGCACTCTTTTTATGGAGGCTAAAACTCTCCGGATGTTTTTGATGTCGCTGGCTGTTCCCAAAGTCATTGCCACAAAAGAAACAGATTCATTTTCTAATGGCAATCCTTCTTCAATATCAAGAACATCGAAAGATGCGCGCAATGTGTCTAGTCCTGTGCATTTTTTCGCCCATGAAGCCTGTCTTATCATACTTGGACTGATATCGAATCCTCTAACCTGCTCAAAATATGGCGTCATCTTAAAAGACACAATACCAACGCCACAACCCAAATCAACCGCCAAACCGGTATTTCCAAGAGATGTTACTGTGCTGATTTCGGTTTTTATGACGTCATTTTCAAAATCTAAATAGGAAACCGTTCCGAAAGAATCTAGATTATATGTGTTTTTGTATTCTGGCAAAAGCTGCCTGGTAAGATCTAGAAGATTTTGTTTCAACCTGCGATAGCGATCATGCTCATTTTCCGTGGAAGCGGGACTTAATCCAACTCTTTGATCTCGTTGTTTTGTCTGGATTCGACAAGACTCGGAAAATAAGCTATAAAAAAGGCTTTGTACAAAAGGAATACTTAAGCCTTTTTCTCCCGCCAATGCAGCGAGTCTGCTTAGTTTTCCTTGTTCGGTTTCTTCCATCAGAATCGGCTCTCCATTGGAGAATTTTGCTTCCTCGATTTTGCGGGATAGCTCAATTCTTTTTGACAGAAGGGCAACAATATGCCTGTCTGTTTTGTCGAGGTCGATTCTTAATTCGTTTAACACAGCGTTTCCATTTTTTTCGTTAACAACGGTAGCCATTAGACTAACTCCTTATTTTGAGTTTGGTGTTTGTCAAAAAAATGTCAAAGGACAGGGGCGTTTATATAATTGATGCTAAAGATTATTAACGAAAAGTCAATATTGACATATTAAAAAATTGGTGATATCCTTATGGTGTGTTCGCAGTACGTTGAAATTTTTTCTTTTGACCCAGTTTCCAATAGAGGGAGACAACCTATGTCTAACATCGTTCTTTCTGGAATTCGCGCTACTGGCAGATTGCATTTTGGCAATCTCCTCGGCGCAGTCAGTAATTTTGTTCGGTTTCAACAAGCCGGTAACACTTGCTTATACTTTATTGCCGATTGGCACACCCTTACCACATTGCAGGATCCCGAAGAGCTGCGCGGCAACTTAATTGAGATAGTTAAGGACTATCTTGCCGCCGGGCTTGATCCCGAGAAGTCAATTATTTATGCCCAGTCGAGCGTGCCTGAAATCGCGGAGCTCTGCCTTTATTTGAGTATGCTTCAGCCAGTGGGCGACTTGATGCGGATTCCGACGTATAAGGATTTAATCAGAAAGAATCCCGATAACGTCAATTTAGGACTGTTAACTTATCCTGTACTCATGGCAGCGGACATTCTCGGTCCAAAAGCAACCTTGGTGCCCGTTGGATCAGACCAGGTGCCCAACGTTGAGCTTGCTCAGGCACTTGCTCAAAAGTTTAATAATCGCTTCGGAGAAACCTTTGTGGAACCGAAGATGATGGAGCAAATGATAAAAGTGCCAGGATTAGATGGCGAGAAGATGGGTAAGTCAGAGACTGACAATGCGATAGATATCAGCGCACCCATCCAAGCTATTCGACAGAGATATCTTACGAAAGGTGTTACTGATCCAGAACGCAAGCGTAGTGCTGACCCCGGTGATCCTTACAACCGTTGTAGGTCAGTATATCTGGTGCATGAGCTGATAACAGCCGGCGAGGCGGAAGATAGGACGATTGCCACGGCTTGCATCAATGCAAAGATTGGATGCGTTGAGTGCAAACATCGGCTCGTTGACAGTATCGCGAAAATACTGGAGCCATTTCAAGAGAAACGTGACGGGCTTGCCGACAGGAATGACTATGTCGGGGAAGTTCTCCATGAAGGTGGAAAGAAGGCACGAGCAATAATCGCAGAGACCACGGCACAAGTTCGCGACAAAATGGGGATCGTGCTTTATAGATAACAGTAGGCGTTTTTGAAAAACGCTGAGCACCGCTCAATGAGTAGTGCTCTTTTTTTTGTGGCTATTTGTTGTTAATACTTATTTTGTGGTAAAATATAATAATATACTAAATTTTATGAAAATAGTTAAGAAAATTTTAATTGTTGAAGATGAAAAAGTGCTGTCTGATTTGGTGGAAAATGAATTTGATTCTATGGGTTTTGACGCAAGGGTGGCGGGTGATGGGGAACTGGCAATGAAGCTGGCAAGAAGTTTTGACCCGGATGTTATAATGCTTGATTTAATTTTGCCCAAAAAAGGGGGATTGGATGTTTTAAAAGAATTAAAAATAGACCCTGCCTTAAAAACCATACCGGTAATTGTTTTGTCTAATTTGTCTGGCGACGAAAGCGTAAGAATGGCAATGACATTTGGCGCCGATGATTATTTTGTAAAAACCCAAAGCTCAATTTTTGAAATAATAGGCAAAGTTCAAAAACGCCTGGAAAGATAGTAAAAAGTGCCCTTAAACAACCGGAATATTGTCCGGTTTTTTCTTTGACAAAAAAGCAAAATTTGTTATTATTATAAAATATGGGGAGGAAAGTAAAATAGTACATTTACATTAGCTTTTTGTATTGCTATAATAAGATAAGGTTATATAATCATTAACCTACGTTCAAATGGATAAGCTATCAATAAGCACCAAAGAAGAAGCATTAAAATTGAGGGCACAGGGTTATTCTGTTGAAGAAATATCTAAGAAGCTCAATATAGCAAAAAGCACTTCTTCTGTTTTGACTCGGGGTATAAAGTTAAATAAAAAAGCTGTTGAAAGGATAGAAAAAAGAAAATTATTTGGCTATCGCAAAGCAGCCTTGCGCTGGAAAGAAAAAAGAAAAAAACAAAACGCCAAAAATTTATTTTTAGCGGAAGAGGTAGCAAGTAATATAAAAAGAGATATATTCCATAATAAAATTTATTGTGCGCTTCTTTATTGGTGTGAGGGCAATAAAGGAGAGAAAGAAGGTGTTAGATTTGTTAATTCTGATCCAGCTCTTGTTAGAACTTTTTTAAATCTGTTTAGGTCGTCATTCTCAGTAGACGAGAATAAATTTAGAGCCCTTATGCATCTTCATGAGTATCATGATGAACAAAAACAGAAAAAGTTCTGGGCAAAGATAACTAAAATTCCAGAAAATCATTTTCATAAAACATTTTTGAAATCAAATACTAAAAAAAGAATTAAAAATGAATATCCTGGATGTATAGCAATATATTATAATGATTGCGATATTAGCAGAGAGATTAAAATAATTTATAATGTTTTTTCTAAATAATTACGGGGGCGTGGTGAAATGGTATCATAGGAATCTCCAAAATTCTCGTTCAAGGTTCGAGTCCTTGCGCCCCCGCCTTCGCCTCGCTGCGGCTCGGCTTCGGCGGGCAAGCCCGCTATGCAAAAAATAAAAAACAAAAGTTTAAATTTTTCTGTTAACGACCTCATTCTGTTTTGCATACATTCAATAATTTTAGATTCAGAACAATGCAATTTTGAACGGCTGGTTAAAGAGTGTTTTACTTTGTTTCCTGAAACTTTAAAATTTCACAGATACCCCATTTGGCCCGATTCAAGAAAGCTAGATAGGCCGTTACGGGCTTTAAGAAAAGAAAAACTGATAATAGGGGACCCGAAAACAATTTTTATGCTTACAAAAGAGGGCGAAAAAAGGGCTTCAGAAATTTCTAAAATTTTACGCCAGGGAAAACTTTTATAATTTTAAATTTTAAATTCTAAATTTTAAATGAATAAGTAAATGAAAATAAATTTCAAAAAATTTAATATTCGGGATTTGCTTTCGTCCAGCTGGTTTAAGGGATTGAATAATCCCGATAAAGCGGGATTAAAATTTTACCTGTCAGATAAGGATTTTTCTAAAGTTTCGCTTAGTTTTTTAACCAAAATTTTTTCGGGTTTTGGTATTTTGTTTTTGCTTGTTATATTATTTATCTGTTTTGAAATTTATATTCCGCAAAACCCCATTTCCCACGAAACAATTACTTATACTGTGCCAAAAGGGTGGGGGGATGTTGAAATATCAAAAGATTTGGAAAATATAGGCATAATAAGAAGCTCTTATTTTTTTAGATTTTATGTTGTGGCTTCTTTTAAACATTCGGACCTAAAAGCAGGGAAATATATTTTTTCCCCGCGGATGTCCATTTATGATATTGCTAAAAAATTGACGCGCGGAGACGTAATAAAAGAGAAAATTTTAATTTATGAGGGCTGGGATGTAGAAGATATTGGCGAATATTTAGAATCAAAAAAAGTTTGTTTGAAAGATGATTTTATTGTTGCAGTAAGCAAAGATTACAGCCACGAGTTTGATTTTTTAGAAGACAAGCCAAAAGACATAAGCTTGGAAGGCTTTCTTTTTCCGGACACTTATGAAATTTCTGAGGGCATAAGCTGTGACGACTTTGTAATAACAATGCTGTCTAATTTTGAAAAAAAAATAACTCCCGAATTAAAAAATCAAATACAGGAGCAAAGAAAATCTGTTTTTGATATAATAACAATGGCCTCAATGCTTGAAAAAGAGGTGAGAACTTTAGATGATAAAAAAATTGTGTCGGGAATTTTGTGGAAAAGAATGGAAGCAGGAATGCCCTTGCAAATAGACGCTACGGTAAACTATGTTACGGGCAAAAGCGATGCCGGAGTTGCCATAAAAGACACAAAAATAGATTCGCCTTATAATACTTATAAATACAAAGGCTTGCCAAAAGGCCCAATTTCAAACCCGGGAATGAATTCTATAATAGCTGCAATAAATCCCAAAGATTCTCCGTATTGGTTTTATTTGTCAGATGGCAGAACAATATTTAGTAAAACCTTTGGAGAGCACACTGCCAACAAGGCAAAATATCTAAACTAGTTGATTGACAAAATATAACACAGTAGTAATATTAACAAGTAGTTTTTGCACATGCACAACTTAATATAAACAAAAGGAGAGAGTGATGAAAAAAGTGCTTTTTGCGGCTTGGCATCCGGACGGAGCAAATGCAATAGCTCCGGTTATTAATTTTTTACGTCAAGAAGGAAAAGTTGAGGTTAGGGCAATTGCCCACCAATATGCAGAGCCGGTTTTTGTAAAACACGGCGTTGCGTATGAACTGTTGGAAACTTTTTTGCAAGACAATGTGGTTGGTTCAGCTCAAATGTTGTTTGATTTTAACAAGGGAAGGCCAGATTTGGTTGTTACAGGAACCGCAACCCAAAGTCAGATTTATCGCAATATTCTTGAACAACAATTGGCTGTTGCGGCAAAAAAAAATGGAGTGCCTTGTTTGGCTGTGTCTGACTGTTGGGCAGAACATGCCAAAAGATTTAGCAACATTTTTACCGGCGAACAATTTTGTTTTTTGCCGGACAGAGTTACTGCAGTTGACGAAATAGCGCTGGAAATAATGGTTAAAGAGGGAATTTCCAAAGAAATTATTGAGGTTACGGGAAATCCGTTTTTTGACGATTTACCAAAAAAAGCCGCGGCGTTTACTTCCGAAGAAAGCCGGCAAATTCGCCAAAAAATAGGATTACCGGTTGAAACTCTTGTTTTTTTTGCCGGCAATGCCTTTAGCGATGAAAAAGATAAATACGGATATTGCGATCTGGATAATTTAAAAATAATTGTTGACGTCTTAAACAGCTTGCCAGAGGAATTTAGAGAAAGTGCTGGAGTTGCCTTAAAACTGCATCCCAGGACAATGAGACACGATGAAGATGAAGTTAAGGCAATCTTAGACCAGGCAGTTGCGCAGGGTCACAACATTAAGCTTGTAACCTACATTGATTCGCAAAACTTAATATTGGCATCTGATTTGGTACTAACAGCCTTTTCTACAATAGCTATTGAGGCTGTTTATATGGATAGACCCTGCATAAGCATGCAGCCAAACCTTATGGGTGAAGATTGCCTGATAGTCAGCAAGAAAGGGATTATTCCCTTTGGATATAGTGAAGAAACTTGCAGGAGATTGCTTTCTGAAACAATAGCCAGCCCGTGGCTGAGGAATGAAATGTGCAAAAAGGCGTCGTCTTTTCGCACCGATGGAAAGGCAACTCAAAGAGTTGCAAATCTGGTTTATTCCGTGCTTGGGATAAACTAGAAAAATTATTGAGGAACCGCAAAGTTCCTCTTTTTTATTATGGGGCTTGACACGCAAGCTATTATAGATTAAGATAAAATATACTAATAAATAAGCCCCGGTTAAATAGTCCGCTTCGCGGAATTTAACGGGGTAAACCGCAGACAGCAGGTCGTTAGACCCCGAGCGAAGCGAGGGGTGCATACATAAATCCTGCCGAGGTAAAATATTAGCCATTTTTGGCATTATTTTGTCTGCGGTAAGCAGACTTTTTTAGTAATTAAAAATTAAAATTTTCGCTGATATGGCATTAACAAAAGAACAAAAACAAAAACAGGTAAAAGATATAAAAGATAAGATTTCAAATCAAAAATCGCTGGTTTTTGTTGATTTTAACAAAGTTCCTTCAAAGGACTTGTTTGGATTTAGAAAATCACTAAAAGAAGCCGGTTGCAATTTTAAAATTGCAAAAAAGACGCTTGTAAGAATTGCTTTTGGCCAGTCAAATATTTCTTTTTGGAATAAAATTAAAGAAAGCGTTCCGGGCCAGCTGGCTTTGGTTTTAGGAATTGAAGACGAAGTGGCTCCGGCAAGAATTTCAAATAATTTTGCCAAAAACCACGAAACGTTTAAAATTTTAGGAGGTATTTTTGAAAACAGGTTTATTGACAGAGAAAGGGTGTTGGTGCTGGCTAGCATACCGCCAAGAAATGAATTGCTGGGCAGATTGGTAGGTTCTATTTCCAGCCCAATTGCAAGTTTTGCCAGAGTGTTAGATAAAATAAGAGAAAAAAATACAAATAATTAAATTTAGCTCGGCAACAAATCTCGCTCGGCAACAAATTTTTTCGGCTCCATCCTCGTCCCGCTGTGGCGGGACTGCGGGACCCTTCAAAATTTGTTGCCTCGCTAGACCCAAACCTTCAAAAAGTTTATTGCCTAGCTTTAAAACACAATATTATGACAGACGAACAAAAAGTAGAAGTGCCGGCTAAATTTGAAAAATTAGTTGGCGAAATAGAAAAAATGCCAATTGTAGAATTGGCAGAACTGGTAAAAGTTTTAGAAAATAAATTTGGCGTTTCAGCAGCAGCTCCAGTGGCTGCCGCAGCAGCCGCCGCAGCTCCAGTTGAGGAAAAAACATCTTTTGATGTTACATTAAAAGATGTTGGAGCCCAAAAAATTGAGGTTATTAAGGTTGTAAGAGACGTTACTGCAAAAGGATTAAAAGAATCAAAAGATTTAGTTGACGCAGCAGCCGCAGGAACGGTTCAAATAATAAAAGAAGGAGTAAAAAAAGAGGAAGCAGATGAAATTGTAAAGAAATTTGCAGCAGCAGGAGCCAAAGCTGAAGTAAAGTAATTGATAATTAGTAAAAACCCCGTCGTTGGCGGGGTTTTTTGTTGACTTTGTAACCGCTTGTTGTTATTATTATTTCCGGGTATGTTTTTTGCACATTGAAAAGGAGGCTAATTATGCCTAAACAGAAAAAAGCCAGACAGCCGGTGCTGGTAAAAGTTTCCGGAGATTTGTGCCTTAGGGCCGATGTTATTGAGTATATTAGAAAGCTTGCGGCAGAATATTATGTGGTGATAGTTGTGGGCGGAGGAACACAAATAAACAGAGCATTTGAAGAAGCCGGTTTAAAACCGGGCAAACACGGGCCATTGGGCAGAGAAACAAATAGCTTTAAAGAGCGCCAGCTGGCAAGAGATGTTTTAGAGTGCAATCAGGCCGAGCTTCAAGATTTGCTGGCTTCCCACGGCATAAATGCTATGGTGGTAATACCTGTGTTAGACATAGGGTCTGTGCTTTGCCATGTAAACGGCGATATATTTGTTTTAACTGTTTATCACGGCTTTGACAAAATTTTTATTTTTACTCTTGAAGACCGGGTTAAAAGCAAAAAAAAAGAACTAAAAGATTATCCTAAAATAGAAATTATAGGTTTTCCTGAAAAAGAGGAATAGCTTGTAGCGCTCTCACTTGAGCGCTTTTTTATTGCTCCGCCTTGGCGGAGCTGGTTTTTTGCTGTTAAAATGATAAAATAAATAAATATGATAAATTATAATTTTATGGGCATTTAGCTCAGCGGCAGAGCGTTCCGTTCACATCGGAAAGGTCATAGGTCCGATTCCTATAATGCCCACATCCTTAAAGAAAAAATGGTACAAGCTTTTAAAAAACTGCATTGGACAGAGCATTCAAAAATAAAAATGAGGCAATACGGCCTGTCAAAGCAAAAACTTTCAGGCATATTACATAAGCCCGAAAGAAAAGAAAAGGGGATTGTGTTAGGAACAACAGCCGTAATGAAAACCAATAAAATATTTTTTAAAGAAAAAATAACAACCCTCTCTAACGCGTGGAAAAAACCCAAAAAAGCTCCCGGAGAAATTTGGATAATGTATAAAGATGTTAAAGATTTTAGAAAAATAATTAGCGCCTGGCGGTATCCTGGAATTTCAAAACCCGGCGAGGAAATTCCAATTCCAATGGATATTCGCCAAGAGCTATTAAAAAATTATGATTTTAAATAAAATAATAGGATATATTTTACTGTCTGCAGGCTTATTTTTGATATTGTTTTCAGTTTATCAGTCTTATGTTATTTATACAGGTAAAACTTCAGCCCCCCTGGTTTTTCAGGTGCCCTTGGCCCAAGAAATTTCTTCAACAACCGGGCAAAACGCTACGCAACAAATTCAAAACCAAATAGACCAAAGCGTTCAAAAACAGATTAATCAAATTTTGCCTCCAGCCACAATTACCAAAATTTTAAATCTTGCAGTATGGTCGTTTTTAGCGTTTGTTTTAATTTTTGCCGGTGGAACAATTTCCGGAATCGGGGTAAAATTAATTAAAGTAGTTTAAAAAATGGAAGGGGCAAAAGAAAATAATATTTTTATAGAGTGGTTTTTGTGGCAGTTTTTTGAAATGCCCGGATTTTTGCTTGAAATTTGGAAAAATTATTTAATGTTTGCCACCAATCTTTTTTCTGTGCCTCTGCTTTTAAAAACTTTTTTTGCTCCTTGGAGAAAATATAATTGGAGATATCCAAAAGGTTTTGACGTAGTAGAATTTTTTAACACACTTATTTCTAACATATTTTCCAGAATTTTAGGGGCTATAATGAGAGTTACTTTAATTATAGCCGGAATTTTATTTCAAATTTTTGTTGTTGTTGCCGGCTTTATAATTTTTATTGTATGGCTTTTGGCGCCAATTGTTGCAATAGCCGGCATTTTATTTGTTTTATTAATTTAATGTCTTTAAATTTTAATTTAAAAAATACAGCAGTTTTAAAAGCGCTAAAAAGGGCTGATTTTTTGCTTTTTAAATTTGCAGAATTACTTTGTCAGATTTTTTTGTTTATATTTATTTTATCTCTGCTTTTTTTCTTTTTTTCTTTTTTTGGTTTTGTTTCTTTAACTTCGGCATTAAAAACAACAATTGTAATTTTTTGCCTATGCCTTATTTTTTGGAATATTTATTTTTTTGTTAATCTTAAAATAAAAAAGCCGGCAAATCCGACCGATATTGCCGAAGCTGTTTTAAATTTAGATAATTATAATTTAGCAGAGTTTTTAAGCTTAGATTCGGCAAAAATTGCAAAAAATGCAATAAATTTTTGCCAAAAAAGAAAAATTTTAGTTAACTCAACCGCGTTATTTTATTTTGCCGTAAAAGCAAGCAAAGACATTGCGATTGTTTCTTTTAGGCTTGGGCTGGATATAAAAAAACTTCAAGACAGCTTGAAAAATTATTTAGAAAAAATGGAAAAAAACGCAGATTATAGCTTAGAAGGCCAAGAAGACAATTTTTCAGATGATTTTGAAAACACCATAAAAGACGCAATGCTAATTTCAAAAGACAGAGGCCACCAAAAAATAGGAGAAAAAGAAATTTTAGTTGCTTTGGCAAGGCACGATGATTTTTTTAAAAAAATATTAGTGGAATATGATTTAAAAGAAAAAGATGTTGAAAATATAACTTTGTGGCTGGATTCGGCGGAGGACTTATTTGAAAAGAGCGGAAAATTTTGGTCAAAGGAAAATTTGGCAAGAAATAGTTCTATGGGAAAAGACTGGGCTTCGGGGTATACAATAACATTAGATAAATTTTCAACCGATTTAAGGCAAATTGTTTCACACTGGAAATTTAAAGAAATTACAAGCCATGAAAAGCAAATAAAAGAAGCCGAAATAAATTTGGCAAAAGATATTGGGGCTAATGTTTTAATTGTGGGTAATTCTGGGGCCGGCAGAAAAAGCGTTGTTGAATCAATAGCCCAAAAATGCTATTTAGCCCAGTCTTTGCCCGAACTAAATAACAAAAGGGTTGTAGAGTTGGATATGGTAAAGCTTTCTGCTGTGGTGCAGGATTTTGAAAAATTTGAAGCAATTTTAGAACAAATATTTTCTGAAGTTTTGGCTTCGGGAAACGTGATTTTGGTTATAAATAATCTGGAAAATTTTGTAGGGCAGTCTATGCAAAAAGCCGGAGCAATTGATGTTTCCGGAGTTTTGGCAAAATATTTGTCAGCGCCCGGCTTTAAATTTATAGGAATAACCACCTATGAGGGGCTTCACAAAAACATAGAGCAAAATTCTTCATTTGCCCAGCTTTTTAAAAAAATTGAAATTCCCGAAATTACCGAAGAAGAGACAATAAAAATTCTCCAGTCAAATGCGCTGGATTTAGAACACAAGCATAAAATTTTTATATTATATCCAAGCATAAGAGAAATTGTAAATTTAACGTCAAAATATATGCCAAGTCTGCCTTTTCCGGAAAAAGCGCTTGATGTTTTAAATGAAGCTGTAATTTATGGGCAGTTAAAAAAAGAAAAAGCCGTGTTTCCTCACCACATTGCAGAAATAATTTCAAGCAAAACAGAAATACCTGTAGGAAAAATGGAAGTTAAAGAAAAAGAAACATTGCTTAATTTAGAAAATTTAATACATCAAAAAATAGTAAACCAGGAGGAAGCCGTAAAAGAAATTTCAATTGCAATGAGAAGGGCAAGGGCGGGCATAGGGCCAAAGTTAAGGCCTATGGGCACATTTTTATTTTTTGGACCCACCGGCGTAGGAAAAACCGAAACATCAAAAGCTTTGGCAGAAATTTATTTTGGTGGCATTGGAAAAATGATACGGCTGGATATGTCGGAGTTTCAGGCAATTTCGGATATTCCGCGCTTAATAGGAGCTACTTCGCCGGTTGAAATGCAGGGGCTTTTAACAACTCCTGTAAGAGAAACTCCTTTTTCTTTAATTTTGCTTGATGAAATTGAAAAAGCGCATCCTGATATTTTAAATTTATTTTTGCAGGTTTTAGACGAAGGCCACATTACCGATGGGCAGGGAAGAAAAGTTATTTTCACCAATACAATAATTATTTGCACTTCAAACGCGGGCTCGGATATAATTTTTAAAGAAATTGAGTCGGGCAAAAAAATTGAAAAAGATAAAATTTTATCTGCGCTATTTAAAAAGAAAATTTTTAAGCCGGAGTTTGTAAACCGTTTTGACGCTTCGGTAATTTTTCATCCTTTAACAAAAGAAAATTTATTGCAAATTGCGTCTTTAATGTTAAACTCTTTAAAAAAGAGCTTAAAAGAAAAAGAAATTGATTTTGAAATTACAGAACCCTTAAAAGCAAAAATTGTGGCCTTGTCATATAAGCCCGAATTTGGCGCCAGAGAAATGAGAAGAGTTATACAAGATAAAGTGGAAAATTCTGTGGCAGAAGCCCTATTGTCAGAAAAAATAAAAAAAGGAGATAAAATAGAAATTGACTCAGAAAACTTTGAAGTTATAATAGAAGGGGATGCACAAGATGAGATACATAGGTAACACCCTAAAATTAGCAAAATCTGCTAAAATTAGGACAAATGTTTAATCTATGTATCAACATGCAACAGATATTTGTATACAAGGGTGTTTTAGGAATA
>Ga0074195_1001374_pt1 | contig 34851 bp, 29 predicted proteins | sample EPASupsiteHSE623_FD_64525 | JGI IMG/M metagenome (GOLD analysis project Ga0074195, IMG submission 64525) | Bioremediated contaminated groundwater from EPA Superfund site, New Mexico - Sample HSE6-23 | ecosystem: Environmental > Aquatic > Deep subsurface > Groundwater > Contaminated ... | reverse complement strand
ATCGCTTCAATCGCCGGTTCCAACTGCACACCATGGTTAATCGGCTCACTTATGTGGCATTGCGAACCCAGCCGGTCCCGCAGCATCTACTGAAGCTGGCTGAAGTTCGATGGTAATCAGAAAAGAAAATGCAGCCCAGCCGCTGAGACGATCCCCCTCGGCGGGGCGAGCATTTTCGGAGCAGGTAGCTTCTTTTTCTATTTCTGCTGCTCATGTTTTTTCAGCTTGTATTTCGTGGTGCTTTGCTTGTATCTCGGGTGCTTGTTTCGTATCATCTGTGAAGGCAAGCGGTCAGCTTGCTTGTGTTTGGCAGAAAGCCTGGGCGCAGGCAAAAGTATAAGCGAAGCGGTCGGGTCGCGGCCGCGCTGACGAAAGAGAACACGGGAGAAAGAGCATGAGAAAGGCGTTGGTTGTCCTGTTGGGAGCGATGATGTCGTTGAGCGTTGCGGTTGCCGCCTGTTCGGCCAGTGATGCGGATAAACCGGGAAGCAAGGATCATCCACTGTTGTCGCGGATGCCCGATTTCCACATCTCCGACTACAAATTCATCGATTTCGACAATCATAAATTCAACGGCGCGGACAAGCAGCGGGTGATTGTCGAGGGCCACAAGCTCTACATTGAATACAGGCTCAATAAGGACGCCACCGTGCCTGGCGAGCTGAAAATCCGCCGCAACATCCAGGAGGCCCTCAAAAAAATCGGCGGCACCGTCGTTTTTGACGACGATTTCAACCGGACCTCCACCATTGTCCTCGAAAAAGAAGGCAAAGAGACTTGGATCGAGGTGAGAACCCTCGACAAGATATACCGGCTGACCACGGTCGAGAAAAAAGCCATGACGCAGGAGGTGGTGGCGAGCGCCGAAGTGATGAACAAGGACATTTCGGCTACCGGCCATGTTTCCGTGTACGGCATCTATTTCGACACCGCCAAGTCCGACATCAAGCCCGAATCCGATGCCGCCATCGTCGAGATCGCCAAGCTGTTGCAGGGTAATGCTGGGTTGAAACTCTATGTTGTTGGCCATACCGACAATGTCGGTTCCTTCGACGCCAACATGCAGCTCTCCCGGAGTCGCGCCGAGGCCGTGATCAAGGAACTGGTCGCGAAGCATCGCATTGCCGCGGATCGCCTGAAACCGTACGGAGTCTCCTCGCTGGCGCCGGTCGCCTCCAACGACACCGACGAGGGCAAGCAGAAGAACCGACGCGTGGAGTTGGTTAAACAGTAAACACCGGGCGGGCAGGCTCGGTGTCTGCCCGCCGTCTTCTTCCTCGCTCAGCTCAAGGTGAAACAATGGCCGCATCCCATCCCGTTTCCCTGCAAACCTTTGTGTATCGCACCCTGACCCGGCGCCTGGTGCTGATGGCGGTGCTGATCAGTGTGGCGATCGCGGCTATCGTCTATTTCTCCGAGCGCCAAAATCTGCGCACCCAGGTGGTCGAGGAGAGCCGGGTTGCAATCCGGTTGCTGCTCGCCCGCGCCGTGCAGATCATGCACACCCAGGGCAGCGGGCAACAGGATGCCTTTCGTCAGGCCCTGGAGGAGCGGCTTGCCGTGGTGTTCAAGCCGCAAAACGGCGAGTTCGTTTATGCCCATTTTTTCCAGGTCGGCACAAATGCGAGCGAGGAGCGTCTCGATAACGACTATCCGCATATCGAAGCGGTGGCCCGTTTTGCCCGCACCTTGCCGCGCACGGCTCCCGCCCAGGGCGAGGAGGCAGGGATTGTCACCCTGGAGGAACGGCTCTATGTTTGGGTGGTGGTTCCTTTGACTGACGCGGTCGGGCCGAATCCGGCCTATGCCCAGGCGGTGTTCGCCCCATCGGAGAGCGTGCTGGAGGCGATCCGGCAAAAATCGCAACGCAGCGTCCTGGTGGCGTTGCTGATCGTCGTGGCTACCAGCACCTTGCTGTATCCGGTCATTCTGCAACTGGTGCGCAAACTCACCCTGTTCTCCCGCAACCTGCTCGATGCCAACCTCGGCACCCTGTCGCTGTTGGCCAGCGCCATCGCCAAGCGCGACAGCGATACCGATGTGCACAACTTCCGCGTCACTCTCTATGCGGTGCGTCTGGCCGAGGCGCTCCATCTGGACAACACCGCCCTCCAGACCCTGGTGAAGGGCGCCTTTGTGCACGATGTCGGCAAGATAGGGGTGCGGGACGACATCCTGCTCAAGCCGGGCAGGCTGGACGAGGAGGAGTTCGCGCTGATGCAGGCCCATGTGCGCCACGGGCTGGATATCATCGGCGGATCGACCTGGCTCGCCGATGCGGCTCAGGTGGTTGGCGGGCACCATGAGCGTTTCGACGGCGGCGGGTACCCCGAAGGGCTGGAGGGAGAGGCCATCCCCCTGGCGGCGCGGATCTTTGCCGTGGCCGATGTTTTCGATGCCCTCACCTCGAAGCGGCCCTACAAGGAACCCCTTTCCTTCGAAGCCACCATGGAATTGCTCCGGCAGGGGCGGGGCAGCCACTTCGATCCCGCCGTTTTCGACGTGTTCACCACCATTGCCGAAAAGCTCTATCGCACCTACGCCGGTCGCGACGATCGGGGACTGCGCGATGAACTCCAGGCCGTGGTTGCCCGGGTTTTCAGCCAAGGGGAAATCGTGCTGGATTGAGTCCGGGCGGGGCTGGGAACGCCTGTTCGGCCCGAGGTGGGCAGCCCGCTGTCCTGCGAGCAACCCTTGATCGCCTGTGGACAAAGAGGCGCTTCGTTGGCTCCCGCGATGATAGGGGGCGTATCCATTTTCTCTGTACTTTCTCTGCATTGCCTTTCTCGCTGTCGTTTCGTAAATTTATAAAATAACGAAACAATTAGCCCAATATCGGGCCGTGTGCCAGCGGAGGAAAAGCTATGCCCATTGGAGAGTTATGTAACCGGGAAGTCGTCTTTGCCACCAGGAAGACCACGATCGTCGAGGCGGCGCAACTGATGCGGCGCTATCATGTCGGCGATCTGGTGGTGGTCGATGAGATCGAACGCCGACGGGTGCCGGTCGGGATCGTCACCGATCGCGATATCGTCGTCGAGGTTGTTGCCAAGGTCTGCCCGGCCGAGGAATGTACCGTCGAGAGCATCATGGGGACGCAATTGGTGAGCGTTGCGGAAAACGCGGGGGTGATCGAAGCCATCCGGCTGATGCGCGCCCATGGCGTCCGCCGGATTCCGGTGGTTGGCGGCGACGGCGATCTGGTCGGCATCGTCTCGGTGGACGACATGCTCGATCTCTTGGCCGAGGAACTGGCCGAACTGGCCAAGGTCGCCCCGCGCCAGCAGATCCAGGAGGTGCGCAGCCGGATAGGCTGAATCCGCTGCACCGCCCAGGACGCAAGTTGCGAAAGGCCGGTGAAGTTTTTAGTGTTCGACCGAATGCGTGCGAGAATCCGAAAGTGAGTATCCTGCGGCCGGCAGGGGCGCCTTTTCTTGCCACCTCAAGGTTCCCCCCGCCCGAAGAATGTGACCAGGCCGATCATCCGCCTGCAACGCCAAGCCCTGGACGAATGCACCGATGAGCTGACCTGCGCCGAATTCGATGATGCGATGGCCCGAAATGGGGTGTTGATTATCCCGCGCTGGCAGGCTAATATTTCACCCCTCCTGCAAGGATTGAAAAACATTGCTCAACAGGTTGGCATGGTGAAGCCGATCAGGGTCACGGTCAGCCAGGCCGGGGCAGACGAATAGCCAGTCGGCGCAAACGATCGCCGCAGTTGCGGTAAAAGGTGTGTGAAAGGAGGGGCTATGCATGTTCAACGCTTATCTCGACTGCTGGTCTTGATCGGCTGTGTGGTTCTGTCGGGATGCGCCGCCGGCGGCAACAGTACGCCAGCCGGAAAATGGGACACGGATATGGGCGTCCAACAGCTCTTTGTGTCGGGCGCGGTGTTCCCAAACCATACCTACTATTATCTTGGTTCCATTGGCGCGCCCGATTCCATCATCGCGATCGACAATCGCTTCACCCTTCGCAGCAGGGTCTGGGCCCAGATAGAGATGACCGAACAGCTGCTCAACGAATGGCTGCAATGGTACCGGACCGAGCAGTACGGCGCCGGCTGCGAGTACCGTGGCGGCGTTATCCTCACCCCCGACGGGGAGCGGGCGGGTGTATGGTACTCGCAAAACATCGTCAACATCATCCGGATGCCCGAGCCCGGCGTGCTCGAGGTCTACCAACCCCGTACCCCTTCCGGCGCCACCTGCGGCCGGGACCGTGACAGCGCGCTTCCCGGCGGCTTGTTTTAGGCTGGAGCAGGGCTGACGAAAGTCTCGGATCGCTTCGCCCGGGCAGGCCGAAATTTCGGTGCTAGGCGCGGTTCCGGCCGCAATTGGCCCGCTCCTTGTCTCTCCTTGCCCCAGCTCTTTCCCCAGCTCGCACCCCACGTTCTTCCGTCGATTCGCAGCGGAAAATCTGTCGCGGTCCGGTTGACAAGCCGCCGCCCTGTTTTTATGGTGTGCGCCGGGACCATCTATTGGGATTTGTTCCATTCTTTCTTGCAGACTCGCGTAGCCTCATGTCGCTTTTTCAGATCGTTGTCCGCCTAGCCTCGCCGCTAACCCCAGGCCACGCCGGCACCAGGTCGCCGTCCGCCGCCTGACGGCAGCACCTCTGCGACCGCCCTGTGCGGGGCTGTTTTTTCAGGAGATCGCCATGATCCATGTTGACCACTTGACCCGAACCTATGGACCGCTCATCGCGGTCGATGACGTGTCTTTCTCCATCGGACCGGGAGAGATCGTCGGCTTGCTCGGCCACAATGGCGCCGGCAAGACCACCATCATGAAGATGATGATCGGCTTTCTCGAACCCACCAAGGGCACCATCAAGGTCAACCGGCTGGAAATGGCCACGGATCGCCGCGCCATCCAGGCGATGATCGGCTATCTTCCGGAAAATTGCCCCCTTTATCCGGAAATGACCGTGGCCGGCTATCTCGAATACCAGGCCACCCTGCACGGCATCGGGGCAGGGGAGGTGGGGCGGCTGCTCCGCAACACCCTGGAGCGCACGGCGCTGGTGGACAAGGCCGGGCAGTCGATCGGCACACTGTCGCGCGGCTACCGCCAGCGGGTTGGCGTGGCCCAGGCCATTCTCCACCAGCCACGGATCGTCATCCTCGACGAACCCACCAACGGACTCGATCCCACCCAGATCCAACACATGCGCGACTTAATCCGGGAATTGGCCCAAGAGGCGACGTTGATCATCTCCACCCACATCCTCCAGGAGGTGCAGGCGGTGTGCGATCGGGTGATCATCGTGCAGCAGGGCCGCAAGGCGCTCGACGCCCGGTTGGCCGAGTTGCGCGCCGGGCAGCGGCTTCTGGTGGAAACCGAGGCGCGTCCGGATGCCCTTGGCCTGCTGAGCCGGGTCAAAGGGGTCGCCAAGGTGGAACAGGTGCCCGCCATCGAGGGCCGAGCCTGCTTTGCTCTTTCCGGCCCCTGCCCTGCAGGGGAGCTGGCGGCTCCCGTGGCCGCCGCCATTGTCGGGCGGGGCTGGAACCTCTATAGCCTTTCGCCCGAATCGCGCACCCTGGAAAACATCTTCAGCGAAATCAACATGACTGCCGGGAGGGAACAATGAACATCCTGCGCAAGGTCGCCCGCCGGGAGTTGGCCGTTTTCTTCGCCACTCCCGCTGCCTTCATTTTTTTCGGCGCCTTCCTCGCCGCTACGCTCTTCATCTTCTTTTGGGTGGAGACCTTCTTCAGCCGCAATATCGCCGATGTCCGCCCGATGTTCGAGTGGATGCCCCTGCTGTTGATCTTCCTTTCGGCGGCGATCACCATGCGGGTCTGGTCCGAGGAACACCGTGCCGGTACCCTGGAGCCGCTGTTGACCGCACCGGTCGGCCTGCCCGCCCTGGTTGGCGGTAAATTTGTCGCCTGCCTTACCCTGGTGGTCATCGGCCTGCTGTTAACCTTGCCCCTGCCGGTGACGGTTTCCTTCCTCGGCCAGCTCGACTGGGGGCCGGTGTTCGGCGGCTATCTGGCCAGCCTGGTCCTTGCCGGGGCCTATATTGCTATCGGTCTGTGGATCAGCGCCCAGTTCAACAGTCAGATCGTCAGCCTGATTGTCACCACGCTGGTCTGCACCGGACTCTATCTGTTGGGCTCCGACACCCTGACCAGCTTGTTCGGCAACCGGGGCGGCGAGTTGCTTAAACTTCTCGGGGCCGGGTCGCGTTTTGCGGCCATCACCCGCGGGGTGATCGATCTCCGCGATCTAGTCTATTCACTGAGCCTGATCGGTATCTTTCTCTCCCTTAACGTCTACAGCCTGGAGCGGCAACGCTGGGCCGGCAACCCTTCCAACCGCAACCATCGACGCTGGGCGCTGCTCACCGGGCTGCTGATCGCCAATTTCTTGCTGGTCAACCTCTGGCTGGCCCCGCTGGGTGCGATGCGCGCCGACCTGACCGCCGGCCGCATTTACTCGATTTCCCCGGCGACCCGCGCCTATCTCGGCCGCTTGCAGGAACCGCTGCTGATTCGCGGCTATTTTTCCGCCCAGACGCATCCGCTGCTGGCCCCCCTACAGCCGCAATTGCGCGATCTGCTCCGCGAGTACGAGGTGGCTGGCAACGGCCGGGTCAAGGTCGAGTTTGTCGATCCCCAGGAGAAGTCGGAACTGGAGCAGGAGGCGGGCGAGAAGTACGGCATCCGACCCGTACCCTTCCAGACCGCTTCGCGCCATCAGGCGGCGGTGACCAACTCCTATTTCGACATCCTGATCAAGTACGGCGACGAGTTTGTCACCCTGGGATTTCAGGACCTGATAGAGGTTAAGAGCGAGAGCGACATCAAGCTGGAGGTCGAGCTGCGCAACCCCGAGCACGACATCACCCGGGCAATCAAGAAGGTGCTGTACAGTTATCAGGGGGGCGGCAACCTCTTTGCGTCGATTGGCGGGCCGGTGGTTTTCCATGGCTATATTTCGCCCGAGGCCAAGCTGCCCCAGCCCCTGGTTGAGTTGAAAAAGAATCTGGATGGCGTGCTTGCGGAACTGAAAGAGCAGGGCGGCGAAAAGTTTTCCACGAGTTTCGCCGATCCCGAGGCCGAGGGCGGGCAATTGGCCGCTCGACTCGGCAAGGAATTCGGCATGCAGCCCATGGTGGCCGGCCTGCTGTCGCCCCAAACCTTTTGGTTTTACATGACGCTTGAGAGTGGTGGCCAGCAGGTGCAGGTCGCCCTACCGTCCTCGTTGGACAAGGTGGCGCTGAAAACCGCCATCGAGGCGTCGTTGAAGCGTTTTTCAAAAGGCATGCTCAAGACCGTGGCCCTGTATACCCCTCCCGCCGCACCGCCGATGATGCAGTTCGGCATGCCCGAGCAGGGCAACACCTTTCAGTTGCTGCAACGGTTTGCCGAGCAGGAGCATCGGGTCAAGCCGGTGGATCTGAGCACCGGGCAGGTGGACGCCGAGGCCGATATCCTGGTGGTGGTCGCCCCTGAGCGGTTGCAGGAAAAACAACTCTTTGCCATCGATCAGTTCCTGATGCAGGGCGGTACCGTGGTCCTGGCCACCGCCCCCTTCGATGTCAGCCTCCAGGGGCGGATTAGCGCCGTGGACAAGAAGAGCGGCCTTGCCGACTGGCTGGCCGGTCATGGTGTGACGCTTGGTCACTCGCTGGTGCTCGATCCGCAGAATGCGGCCTTTCCGGTGCCGGTGGAACGACAGGCGGGCGGTTACGCCATCCGCGAAACCCATCTGATTAACTATCCCTACTTTGTCGATATCCGTGGCGACGGCATGAATCGGGCCAGCGGATTGCTCACCGGCATCGATCAGTTGTCCATGACCTGGGCCTCGCCGATCATGGTCGATGCCGAGAAAAACAAGGGACGGCAGGTGGTGCGGCTTTTGGAAAGTTCCAAGGATGCCTGGTTGTCCGATTCCCTCAATATTCAGCCCGATTTCGACCGTTTCGGCCAGACCGGCTTTGCCCAGGGCGAGCCCGCCGGCCGCCAGTTGCTGGCGGTGCTGGTCGAGGGGACTTTCGATTCCGCCTTTAAGGGCAAGGCGTCGCCGCTGATCGAGGAGGCGCGCAAACAGCAACGAGAGAAGGAAAAGGAAAATATGGGCGATCAGCCCAGCACCGAGGAGAAAACCGAATCCGCATCGCCGACCGACAGCAAGAAGCCCGAGGTGATCGGCCGGGTTCTGGAGCGTTCACCGGATTCGGCCCGGATTATTCTCCTGGCCTCCAACACCTTCCTTGCCGACACCAGTCTCGATTTGGCCTCCGGAGCCGGCGGCTCGCGCTACCTCAATCCGCTGCAACTGGTGGCCAACTGCATCGACTGGTCGTTGGAGGATCGTGACCTGCTCTCCATTCGCGGCCGGGGCCATTTTGCCCGCACCCTGTTGCCGATGAGCAAGGAGGCGCGGATCGTATGGGAATATCTCAATTACGGCTTGGCGGCGTTCGGCCTGCTGACCGTCTGGGGCCTGCGGCGGGCGGTCCGCGCCAGGACACGGCGGCGTGAACTTCTGCTGACAACCGGGAGGGCATGAACATGAGACGGCTGATATTCATCTGTCTTGCAATGCTATTACTACAGACGGGTCTGGTCGTGCTGACTCATTGGCAACGGCCTGCAACGGATGCCCAGGCCGGCAAAGGGCCGCTGCTCAAGTTGGCAGTCGCCGAAATCGACGAAATGCTCCTGGAGGACGGCGAGGGGCACAAGCTGGTGTTGAAGAAGGAGCAGGAAAACTGGCTGCTGCCCGATGCGGGATCGTTCCCGGCGGATACGGGTCGTGTCCAGGGGCTGATCGATCGGCTGGTTACTGCCCAGCGAGGTTGGCCGGAAGCGACCACCGCTGAGGCTGCCAGCCGTTTCAAGGTGGCTGCCGATCGCTTTGAGCGTAAGCTGAGCCTGCGCAAGGCGGGCAATACCGTGGCCACCGTGTTTTTCGGGGGGTCGCCGGGGTTGCGCAAGACCTACCTGCGGGTCGATGGCGATCCCGAGATCCAGACCATCGGCATCGCCCAACATGAGTTGGAGGTCAAGGTTGACAACTGGATCGATACCAACGTCCTGCGCCTCAAGCCCGAACAGATCGCCCGGATCCACCTGCCCGGTCTTGTCCTGGAACGCACCCAGGACGGTCTGCAACCGGTCGGGCTTTCGCCCGAGGAAGAGGTGGTCAAGGATCGGCGCGATGCCCTGGTCAAACGGTTGACCGGCCTGACCATTACCGCCATCCTCGGCGCGGAAAACAAACCGGAATACGGCCTGGACCATCCGAGCCTCCGTTATAGCGTTGTTCTTGAAGGAGGGAACACCGTCGAATATGTTTTCGGGTCTCCGCCGAAGCCGCAAACCGGAAAAGACGATGCGGCGGCGCAACCCGTGGTGGAACAATCGTTCGTGCTCAAGGTCTCCAACCAAAAGCAGGTGTTCCGGGTGGATGGCTGGCAGGTGGAGGAGATACGGAACGCGACGCGTGCCGCGCTGGTACGCGCCAAGAAAATAGAAGCGCCGGTCGGCGACCAGCCACCCCTTGCACCCTCGCCGGATGGACAATCGCAGTGAAAGAGGGCCCGCTGGATCGGCGGCCACACGGCGCAACTAGGCGGGGTGCGCCTGCTGGAAGGTGAGGTGCGCCTGCTGGATCGGTTGTGAGCGCCCTTGTATTTCGATTCTTCAAGCGAGCCACCCCAGCGTGATTCCTGCGAGAACCAGGTAGCGCAGGATCTTAGCGCTTCCCGCAATCAGGAGAAAGATGGGGAAAGGTTCGCGCATCACCCCCGCGACCACGGTCAGCGGGTCGCCGATCACCGGCGCCCAACTGAGGAGCAGGGACCACTTGCCGTAACGCCGGTACCAGCGTTGCGATTGATTGAGCCGGTATTCGCTTGCCGGGAACCAGGAGCGATGGCGAAAGCGTTCGATCCACCGGCCCAGCCACCAGTTGAGCGCCGCTCCCAGGATGTTGCCGCAACTGGCCACGGCCAGCAACGCGAGAACCGGGTAGTCGCCGCCGACGAGCAGGGCGACCAGCACCGCTTCCGACTGCATCGGTACAATGGTGGCGGCAAGGAGCGCGGCCATGAATAGGCCGGTATAGACGGATATATCACCCATGTTGTCGTTGACCGGATTACTTTTTCCCCGTTCTACCGCATCCCTTCGCGGTCGGCTATATGCTTTTTCCGGAAGCCGGACAAGCCGGTGCCGGAAGAGGAACCTTCCGGCTTGCCCCCGTCCAACCCCCGCGCTATAGTCCGCCCCCGTTGGCTTTGAGATTGCGCACGGTGCGTGCGAGCATGTTCCCCTTTCCCGGCAGGCCCTTCATGGATGACCTTCACCTTCGACTCGCCCGGAGATTCCGCAAACAGCAGGAGTTCACTGCCGGCTATTCGCCGCTGTATTCGCACCTGTTCGGCATTGTAGCGGACTGGTTGGATGCCGGCCCCGGAAGCGATCCGCTCATGGATTGGCTGGTGCGGGCGGCGGCTGGACGCTCGACCTTCGATGTGCCGCTGTTGCTGTTGGCCGGTCTGCACCGGGACATTCTGGCAAGATGCCCCGAATTGCAGGTGCTGGCCCATTATTTCCCTTCGGTGGGTGGGACACTGTTACCACAGGAGGGCGATATTGCCGCCTGTCTTCGGCAGGCCATTGACGCCCGGAGCGACCGGCTGACTGCATTCCTGCGCACGGCGACCGTGCAGACCAATGAAACCGCCCGTGGCCTCTGTTGGCTGTTACCGGTCAGCTCTCCCGGCTGGGACAGTATCCATGTGGTGGACCTGGGAGCAAGCGCCGGACTCAATCTCGTTGCCGATCGGCGGCACTACCGCCTCCTGGACGCGGCGAGCGGCGAGGTTGCCATGGAACTCGGCTGCGGGCCGCCGGTTCAGTTCAGCGTGACCGGTACGGGCCCCTTTGTGCCACCGTCGCGGAGAGTGCCACCGGTCATTCGTTCGCGGATTGGATGCGACCTCGCGCCGTTGATTCTGCAATCGGCTGATGACGAGCGCGGCCTTGCCGCCTTTGTCTGGGGGGATCAGTTGCAACGGCTGGCCCAACTCTACCAGGGAATCGACGCGCTCCATCGAGTCAACCAGATGGATGTGCCGGTGCGCCTATACCCGGCCGATTTGCCTGACCAGCTTTCCCTCTTTCTTGAGGAGCGGATCAGACCGCTGGCCGATGCTCCAGTGGTGCTCTTTAATACCTATCTCACCACCTATCTCCGCGACAAGGGTGCCTCCCTGCGGCCACACATAGGCGAATGGGCGCTGCACCATTCTCAACCAGTGCTCTGGCTGCAATGGGAAACCCTGTGGCAAGGCCCGCAACCACCGGGTTTTGGCTGGGTCGGCTGGACGGCCGATCTCTGGCAGGAAGGTCGTCATCGGCAGTGGCATATCGCCTGGACCCATCCCCACGGAACCCAGATACAATGGTTGCCGGATTGGGCTGCATGGGCGCGTTTTTGGGGCTGCGGCCACCGGTAAAGGGGAAAGGCCATCGCGGGGACGTGGGATTATTAACTCCCCCTTTACTCGTTGGAAGAAAGGACGAACCTTAGGATGCAAAGAGGGACAACGTGAAACACTATCTCTACGCCATGGGGGCCATCCTCTGTTGGGCCAGCCTGCCGGTGGCGACCGGCAGCGGGCTTGATGGCCTGTCGATCGAGGAGTTGCTGCTGTACAGCTTTACCAGTGCGGCGCTCTTTCTCTATGGATTGGATGTTGTCCAAAAGAAGCGTTTCAGGATCGCCTTGCCGGGAATTAAGGCATCGGTGCTCGGGGTTTGGGGCATTTTTTTCTATCATTTCATCTATTATCAGGCCATGGCACGCGCGCCTATTGCCGAAGCGGCAATCCTCGCCACCACCTGGTCGTTTTGGATCGTGGTGTTCTCCTCGCTGGTCACGTTCAAGCGCTTGCAGCCCGGCCTCGTGCTTGCTGCTTTGGTGGGGTTGTTTGGGGCCGGTTTGGTCATTGCCTCGGGTAAGGAGGTGGGGTTCGATCCGGATGCCCTGCTCGGTTACGTCATGGCCTTGCTGTGCGGCCTGATTTGGAGCAGTTTTTCGGTGGGCTTGTCGCTTCTTAAATTGAAAGAGGAGCCGATGACTGCTTTCACCCTCTACGCGGCGGTGTTGTCCAGCGCGCTTTACATGGCGAGCGGTCCCCACCCGGTTCCCGCACCCCGTGCTCTGGTGGCGGCGATTTATCTGGGCTGCGTACCGCTGGGGCTTTCTTTTTTTCTGTGGAATCGGGCGGTGGCCGGCGGCAACATGGCCATCATCGGTTTACTGAGTTACTGCACGCCGCCCCTGGCGGTGTTGCTGGTCTGCCTGGTCCAGCTGCGACCGGTCGCGCCGCAGGTCCTTTTGGGCATGGCCCTGATCATTGTCGCGGCACTGGTGGGGAAATGGATAACCTCAAGAACGGTCGAGGTGAGGAGAAGATAAAAAAAATCCCCGGCCGGAAAACCCGGCCGGGGACGAACAACAGTTTCTAATTCTCGAAAAAATTAGAATTTGAAACGAACGGAGGCTACAACATTGTGACCGTTGATGCTGTCGGCCAGGTCGGTATCGGCAACGCCAAGATACTCATAGCCCAGATCGGCAGCGATGGCATCGGTGAAGTTGTAGGTCATACCAGCACCCAATTTATAGGCAAAAACGTTGTCGCTGCCATCATAAAGAACAAATCGCGATCCAGCATACTCTGCACCCGCTGCGCTGAAAGCGCCCACAGTTGCATCCATATCGTATTTTGCGTAGCCTAAGCCAGCCATGGCATAGACAGAAAAGGCATCGACGACAGGCAGTTCATAGTACCCATTGATCATGATGGTGGTCACGTCAACATTGCCATCCACGATTCTTGCGCTCTCTCCAGGGAGGAGGTCGCCATCCAGAACTCCAATGGCAGTGATTCCATTAAGAGTTTGGTTGTCGTCGAGATCGGTGCTTTGTTTGGCAAGTTCAATCTCAGCCCGAAATTTGCCCATCGCTTGATACATGCTGAACTCGCGACCAAAAGCAATGGCGCCGCCAAAACCGACATCGCCATCCAGGTCATCACCAAACATATCCTTCTGGTCCATCCAGGCAGCACGAACGCCAAGACGTACATACCATGCATCGTCAAAAGCCTTCTCGAGGTCGGTGATGCGGGCCTCATGGTTCTCCAACTGCTTGCCATGGGCGCCCAGGGTCTCGTTCTGCTGAGCCTGGGAGGATTGCAGATCGTCGATCTGCTGCTGGCAGGCTTCCGGACAACCCGGAGCCATCTTTTTGCCAGGGCCACCGGCCAGGGCTACGCCTGCGGTCAGTACAAAGGCGGATACAGCCATCACACTCAATACTTTTTTCATATTTTTTCTCCTGTTGTTTGAGGCTATGTTTACTCGGGCGTTATTGCCCAAAAAAACGAATCGACCCAGATGCCGGGAACCTCTGCATCTTTTAATGCCACTATAACAAAGGAAAAGAAGGCTGGCAATACTTGGAGTGAAAAAAATACAAAATTTTGAACAAAAAAATTACTGTTTTTTGTTAACCTGTTGTTTTTAAACAATTTATTAAAAGATAAAAATTTGCACTCCCTCTCCCTCGATTGCCTTCATGTCGAGGCCCATTTTGGGGTTCCTGTATTTTTTTCTTTTTAAATAAGTGGGTTGGATATTTTTGTATGGCGATTGACTCTTTGGGGAATCTTCTCGCCCGTAGCGGCGGAATAACCAATTGAACGAGCGGACCGCTTGACGAACACCTGCCGGTCCGCTAGAAACGGCGAAAGCAGATACAATCGCCATTTCGATTCACCGCGTTGCCAAGGAGGTTATGTGATTCATTTAGGCATAGAACAATTGTGCCGATCCCGCTACACGGCTCTTGCCGGCAAACGGCTGGGACTGCTTGCCAATCAGGCTTCGACCGATAGCCGGTTTGTCCATAGCCGCGATCTGTTGCAGGCGGCTTATCCTGGGCAGTTGACCTGCCTTTTTTCGCCGCAGCATGGGTTTTTCAGCGAAAAGCAGGACAACATGATCGAATCCGATCACGGTGTCGATGCGGTCACCGGTTTGCCGGTTTACTCGCTTTACGGCGAAACCCGCAAACCCTATGCCTCCATGTTCGCCGACATCGATATCTTGCTGGTCGACCTGATTGACGTCGGCACCCGGGTCTACACCTTTATCTGGACGGTGGTCCACTGTTTGGAGACCGCCGCGGCAACCGGGGTTCAGGTTGTAATCCTTGATCGGCCCAACCCCATCGGCGGCGATCTGGTCGAAGGCAATATTCTTCGCGCGGATTGCGCCTCCTTTGTCGGCCGCTGCGCCATCCCCATGCGGCACGGGCAGACCATCGGCGAGTTGGCTCTGTTCTGCAATCGCGAGTTGTCGATCGGCGCCGATCTCGAGGTGGTTCGCATGGAAGGGTGGCGGCGGCGTATGCTGTTCCCGGACACTGGCTTGCCATGGGTCTTTCCCTCGCCCAACATGCCGTCCTTTCATGCCGCCCTGGTGTATCCCGGCCAGGTGATCTGGGAGGGAACCAATGTTTCCGAGGGCAGGGGCACGACCCTGCCTTTCGAACTCTTCGGCGCCCCTTTTCTCGACCATCGTGCGGTTCTCGGGGCTCTCCAGGGAGTCGATCTCCCCGGTTGCATTCTCCGGCCGCTACGCTTCGAGCCGACCTCAGGAAAATGGATGGGGCAGGCCTGCTCCGGATTTCAGATCCATGTGACCGATCCCCTGGCGTTTCGCCCCTATCGGACTAGCTTGGCCTTGTTGCAGGCGCTTCGCAGCCTGTATCCCGAACTGTTTGCCTATAAAGCGCCGCCCTATGAGTACGAATTCGAGCGGTTGCCCATGGATTTGATCATCGGCGACCGGGAAGTCCGCGAGGCCCTGGAAAACGGGGTTGCCGTTACGGTGTTGGAGCAGGAGTGGCAAGGCGAACTGGCTGCGTACCGGCAACGTTGTCGTGCTGTTTTGCTTTACGATTGACAAAAAGTGCAGTATTCTCGCCCTTCTTCTTTCGGCTGAAAAAACATGGGAAAACAAGGGTAACTTCGTTTTTCTCGCAATCGTTTCCTTATCGATGGAGTCGTGTGCACGTGTCCCGCGAATGTACATTGCAGCAGTTGGCAGATTTGGTTGACGGCCGGGTGGTAGGCGACCCGCAGCTCGTCATTCAAAGCCTCAACGGCATTGAATATGCGCAGGCCGGGGAAATCACCTTTATCCTCGATGGCAAGCAGGCGCCGCTTCTGGAACAGTGCCGGGCTTCGGCCTGCATTGTACCGGCGAACGTCGGCTCCCTGCCGATGGCCACCCTCGTTACCGACCAACCGTCGGTGGCTGCCGCCCGCATCCACAGCTTTCTGCTGGCCCAACCGTTTAAGGCCCAGGGTGTCCATCCTTCCGCAGCAATCGGCGCCGGCTGTGTGATCCCGCAGGAGGTGAGCATCGGCCCGCTGGTTTGCCTCGGTGACCGGGTCACCCTCGGCGAGCGGGTTACCCTTCATCCTGGTGCGGTGATCGGTAGCGAGACGGTCATCGGTGACGATACCGTCATTCACGCCAATGTGACGGTGGCCGATCGGTGTACCATCGGCAAGCGGGTTATTCTCCATCATGGCGCGGTGATCGGCAGCGACGGATTCGGTTTTGCCACCGACCGGATGGGACGGCACTATAAAAAACCCCAGGTAGGAACGGTGCGGATCGACGACGATGTCGAAATCGGCGCCAACGCCTGCGTCGACCGGGCTGCCTTTGGCGTGACCTGGATCAAGTCCGGGGTTCGCATCGACAATCTGGTGATGGTCGGCCACAATGTGGTGGTCGGCGAGAATTCGATCCTGGTAGCGCAGGTCGGCATCTCCGGCAGCACCACCCTGGGACGCAATGTGGTGCTCGGGGGCAAGGTAGGCGTCGCCGGCCACCTGCACCTGGGGGATCGGGTCATGGCCGCCGCCATGAGCGGTATCCACAACGACCAGCCAAGCGGAGCGAAAATCGGAGGCGCCCCTGCTTTCGAGGTCAAGAGTTGGGGGCGGGCCGCCGCCACTTTCGGCCGTCTCCCGGATATGCAAAAGGAACTGCGCCGGTTGCGCAAAGAGGTGGACCGGCTCGGTCGCCTGCTCGAATCCACGGAACAACAGGAAAACAATGACGACACACGCATCTGACGTACAGTTGCCCCTCGATGTCAAGGGGATCATGGAGATCTTGCCGCACCGCTATCCTTTTCTCTTGGTCGACCGGATCGTCGAGTTGGAAAGGGGGAAGACCATTATCGGCATCAAGAACGTCACCATGAACGAGCCTTTTTTTCAGGGGCATTTTCCTGGCGAACCGGTCATGCCCGGTGTGCTGATCCTGGAAGCCATGGCCCAGGTGGGCAGCATCCTGGCCTGTCTCTCCGATCCGGAGATGATCGGCCGCCTGGCCTTTTTCGCCGGCGTCGACAAGGCCCGTTTTCGGCGGATCGTGCGTCCCGGCGACCGGTTGATTATCAAATTGGAGATGCTCAAACAGAAGGGCAAGATCATTAAGATGGCCGGGCAGGCCTTTGTCGACGAGCAACTGGCCACCGAGGCCGAATTGATGGCCAGTTTCGCCTGATTCCTTTGCCGGCAACATCGGGCGGTCCATCGTGGCGCCGCCTTTTCTTTTGCAAGGACATGTCTTCATGAATATACACCCCACGGCGGTCATCGACCCCAGAGCGCAACTCGACAGTTCGGTGATTGTCGAACCTTTTGCCGTCATCGACGGACCGGTCAAGATCGGGCCGGAAACCCGAATCGGCGCACATGCGGTGGTGTGCGGCCACACCACCCTCGGTGCCCGCAACACCATCGGCTCCTTTGCCTCCATCGGCGGCGCCCCTCAGGATATCCACTACAAGGGCGAGCCCACCGAATTGATCGTCGGCGATGACAACCAGATCCGCGAGTATGTGTCCATCCATCGCGCCACGGTCAAGGCCACAGGCAAGACCCTGATCGGCAACAATAACATGATCATGGCCTATTGCCACATCGCGCACGACTGCATCCTGGCCGATCATGTGATCATGGCCAACGTCGCCACCCTGGCCGGCCATGTGGAGATCGGCAGCCACGCCAATCTGGGCGGCTTAGTCGCGGTCCATCAGTATTGCCGGATCGGCGACTATGCCTACATCGGCGGCATGTCCGGCATCGGCCTCGATGTGCCCCCTTATGTGATCATGGAAGGCACCCGCAATCAGATGCGCATCGCCAGCATCAACAAGATCGGGTTGCGCCGTTCCGGCATGGATCGGGAAACCATCAAAAATCTGGAGGAGGCCTTCAAAATTTTATTCCGGTCGCCCGAAATTTTGCTCAAGGATGCCCTGGCCAAGTTGGAAGAGGAGATGCGCGACTGTGCCGAGGTGCAAAAGATGGTGCAATTTTTCCATTCCAGCAAGCGCGGCGTGGTCAAACGGACCCTGGATGATTGAGCACAACCAGGCCGCACCCATCGGGCTGATCGCCGGCGGCGGCCAGTTTCCTCAGCTCTTTGCCGAAGCGGCCCAAGCCAGGGGAAGGCGGGTGGTGGCCATAGCCCATGTCAACGAGACGGCGACCGAACTTGAGGATAAGGCCAGTGTCACCTACTGGGTCAAGCTGGGGCAACTGGGCAAGATCATCAAGCATTTCCGAAAAGAAGGGGTCACGGAGACCGTGTTTGCCGGAACGATCACCAAAACCCGCATCTTTCATGACATTCTTCCCGATCTCAAAGGGCTGACGCTATGGGGCAAGATCGACAAGCGCCTCGATGACGCCATCCTCCGGGCCGTTGCCGCTACCTTGGAGGAGGAAGGGATCCGGGTGCTGGCCTCCACCTGTTACCTGGACCATCTTTTTTTCCCCCACGGCATACTGACCAAAAAGAGACCATCGGCCGCCCAGATGGAGGACATTCGTTTCGGCTGGAAGGTGGCCCGCGAAATCGGGCGGCTCGATATCGGCCAGTGCGTGGTGGTTCGCGACCGCAGTGTGTTGGCGGTGGAGGCTATCGAAGGAACGGATGCGGCCATCCGCCGGGGCGGCGAGTTGGCGGTTTCCGGGGCCGTGGTGGTGAAGCTGAAGAAACCCACCCAGGATTTCCGTTTCGACCTGCCGGCCACCGGCCTGACAACCATCGAAACCCTTGCCGCGGTCAAGGGGGCTGTCCTCGCGGTGGAAGCCCGGCAATCGCTCCTCTTCGATCGCGAGGCGATGGTGGCGGCGGCGGACCGCGCCGGCCTGGTGGTGGTCGGAATGACCGAGGACGAGGAAGGAGAACCTCGATGTTGAACCATATCCAGTTTTTCCGGTAGGTTGTTCGCGGAGCAGGGGGGAGGGCATGCTACACACGGCACGAATCAGCGATATTTTGCAGAGCCAGGCGGTGGGCGAACCGGTCGAGTTCAGCGGTTGGCTGCGCACCCGACGGGACTCGGGCGGTCTCTCTTTCCTGGAGATCAACGACGGCTCCTGCCTTGCCAATGTGCAGGTCGTGGCCGAGGATCGTCTCTCCAATTACGCGACCGAGGTGAGGAAGCTGACGACCGGCTGTTCGCTGGCGGTCAAGGGAATCCTGGTGGCCTCGCCCGCCAAAGGACAGGCGGTTGAAGTGCGTGCGGAGGCCATCACTGTGATCGGCTGGGCCGATCCGGAAACCTATCCCCTGCAGAAAAAGCGGCACAGTTTCGAATTCCTTCGCGGCATCGCCCATCTCCGTCCCCGTACCAATGCCCTTGGCGCGGTGGCCAGGGTGCGGAGCGCCCTCAGTTTCGCCATTCATCGCTTCTTCCACGAGCAGGGCTTTCTCCAGGTGCACACCCCGGTGATTACCACCTCGGATTGCGAGGGGGCAGGGGAGATGTTCATCGTCACTGCCCTCGAACCGGGGCAGATGCAGGGGCCAGAGCCTTTTGCCCACGATTTTTTTGGCCGGCGGGCCGGTTTGACGGTCAGCGGGCAACTGCAGGCCGAGATTTTTGCCCTCTCGCACAGCCGAGTGTACACCTTCGGCCCCACCTTTCGCGCGGAAAATTCAAACACCAGCCGGCATCTCGCCGAATTCTGGATGCTGGAGCCGGAGATGGCCTTCTGCGACCTACAGGGCGACATGGCGATGGCCGAGGCGATGATCAAAGCCTTGATAGCAGCCGCGCTCTCCCAATGTACGGCCGATCTTGAGCTGTTCGAGCAGTACATTGCCAAGGGGTTGATCGATAAGCTGCTGCAGGTTCGCGATCAACCCTTTGTCCACCTCAGCTATACCGATGCGGTCGACGAACTGGAACGCTCGGGGCGCGCCTTCGAGTTTCCGGTGCGATGGGGGATCGATCTTCAGGCCGAGCACGAGCGTTTTCTCTGCGAGGAGATGGCGAAGGCGCCGGTGATCGTCACCAACTATCCCGAGAACATCAAACCGTTTTACATGCGGCTGGACGACGACGGCCGCACCGTGGCCGCCATGGATATCCTGGTGCCCGGTATTGGCGAGCTGGTCGGCGGCAGTCAGCGCGAGGAGCGTTTCGATGTATTGGCCGCCCGCATGGCGGCGGCAGGACTTGATCTGGAGCAGTACGCTTGGTATCTCGACCTGCGGCGATTCGGTTCCGTGCCCCACGCCGGTTTTGGCCTTGGTTTCGAGCGGCTGGTGCAGTTCGTCACCGGGATGCAGAATATCCGCGATGTCATTCCCTTTCCGCGCACACCCGGCAGCGCACCGTGTTGATTTTGAGCTTTTTATATTGCTGAGACTGGAGACGCTTGAGAATGAATTAAGAGCGAAGATGGCTCTCTGCTCAAGAACAACGGACCATTCATCAAAAAGATTTTCCTTAACCTCGAGGAGTCAGTCATCGCGACGGTCACCGGCAACACCAATGGACTCAAACCGAAACAGGTGCGAGCCCTTGAGCGGCTCGCCCAGAAGAAGGTGGCGCCCGAAGAGATCATTGGCCGGGAGACCGCCCGCGCCCTGGCCGCCATCTCCACCGAGCTGAACCGTCAGGTTGGCGTACTGATTCATCGCTCCGGATGGATCGAGGTTGTGATCGTCGGCGATTATGATCGTATCACGATTCCAGCATTGGCCAACGTGCGAACCAGCGGCGGTCGTCTGCGCGGGCTACGCTGCGTCCATACCGTGCTGGGGGGAGTCTCGGCGGTCAACGAGGAGGATATCATGGATCTTGCCTGCCTGCGGCTCGACCTGATGGCTATCCTCACCCTCCGCGACGGCTTGCCCGACCTCCTCCATGCGGCGCATCTCATTCCCCGGCAGGTGGATGGGCGGGATTGGGCAATGTTGGCCCCGGTTCATCCCGCCAATCAACAGCAGTCGTGTATCGAGCTGATCGAATCCTTGGAAGAGGAATTTGTTCGCGAGCGTCCGGTGCGTGAGGTCGATCGGGGTAAGGATCTGGCCATACTTGTCGCGGTGACCACCGGTGGCCGGGGCGAGGCTGAGGATTCCATGGCCGAGCTGGCGGAACTGGCCCGCTCCGCCGGGGTGGAAGTGATGGCCCAGGTGATCCAGCGGCGCAAGCATATCCATCCCCGTTTCATCCTCGGACGGGGCAAGCTGGTGGAAATCGTCCTGATGAGTCTGCGGCTCGGGGCGAATCTGCTGCTGTTCGATCAGGAACTCAGCCCCTCGCAGATCCGTTCGGTCACCGATCACACCGATCTGCGGGTGATCGACCGCACCCAGTTGATTCTTGATATCTTTGCCAGCCGGGCGCGGTCTCGCGAGGGCAAGCTTCAGATCGAGATGGCGCAGTTAAAATATATGCTGCCCAAACTGACCACCCGAGACGATGCCCTGTCGCGACTCACCGGCGGCATCGGTGCCCGCGGACCCGGCGAAACCCGCCTGGAGATCGATAAGCGTCGGATCAACGACCGGATCACCCGGTTGGGCAAGGAGTTGAAAACCGTGGGGGAGCAGCGGTACCATCGGCGCAGCCGCCGGCGCAAACGCGACGTGCCGGTGATTTCCCTGGTCGGCTATACCAATGCCGGCAAGTCGACACTGCTCAATACCCTCACAAAAAGCGAGATTCAGGCCGAGGATCTGCTCTTTGCCACCCTGGACCCCACCAGCCGCCGCCTCAGGTTTCCCGAGGACATGGAGGTCATCGTCACAGACACCGTCGGTTTTATCCGCAACCTTCCCGCCGATCTGCTGAAGGCTTTCGAATCCACTCTGGAAGAGCTGTTCGAGGCCGATCTGCTGCTCCACGTGATCGATGTCTCGAACCCGGCTTGGCGTCAGCAGGTCGAGGTGGTGGAAGCGCTGTTGGCCGAACTGGAGTTGGATGGTATCCCCTGCCTCAAGGTGTTCAACAAGATCGACCGGCTCCCTCCGGAAGAGCAGGTTCAACTGGCCCTGTTCGGAGAAGGGGTGGGGATCAGCGCCCTGGATGCGGGAACGCTTGCGCCTTTGCTTACCCGCGCCCAGGCAATGCTCAGAGGCACCTTGGTTCGGCAGGCCGATGCATTGCCAACCGGGTATGGGTCGAACTCTGGGGAGGGGGAGAGGGACGGCTAACTTTGGAGAAAAAACCCCAAAGCCCGTTCCATGACGTCGGTATCTTTGAACTGACAACCAACGGCGTTCTGAAGAACGGATTTGACCACAACCTTTTTTTTCAAATTCGTTTTCTTCTTGTCGTTGAGTTGGAATTCGACGTGCAGGACTTGGTCTTTTTCGATGCGATGCAACCCGGAGACGGTAAAGCCGATCCCGCCCCTGGAAATGTTGTTGATGTGAATGATACCGCCGCCGACGCCGCCTTCGCTGACGATCTCGTAGGTTCCCGGCAGGCTGGTCGGTTTGCGGTAATGGCGCCGGAAGTCGAGCAGCACGGAAAACACCTGCTGGCAACGGCAGCGGACATTGAAGGTATGGTGGCCGTGACGAAACTTTTCGGCGGCAATGTGCTTGATGGCTCCACAAGAGGGGCACATCAGGGTTGCGGTGTTGTTGTCGCGAACATGAACTTTTATGCTGCTCATACGGTTAGTCGTAAATAATGCAGGTGAAACGTTCCAACTCGGCCTCGGTTTCAGGGTCCAGTTCGGCGGCAACCTCATGGATACGGTATTCCTTGTGGCAGTCGGAACACGCGAGCCGAACCTGACGGCACCGCCGCTGCACTTTTAGGGTTGCATCGCATTCCTTGCATTTCATGGGTGGCTCGCCTTCCCGATGAGCTGCTCACGGGTAAACACCGCTTTAAGAGGATACCCCTTCGCCGCCAGGATCTCGGCGCCGCCCTCTTGCCGGTCGACGATGGTCGCGACCAGACCGACCTTGAATCCTTCGTTTTCCACCCGTTCGATCACCTTCAGCAAGGTTCCTCCGGTGGTGACGACATCCTCCACCAAGGCAACCAGTCCACCCGGTTGGAGATTGCTCTTGCCTTCGATGAAATTCCCGGTGCCGTGACCCTTGGCTTCCTTGCGGACGATAAAGGCCGGAATGGGTGCTTTTTCCAGGTAGCTCACCAGCGATACGGCAGTTACCAGCGGATCGGCGCCCAGCGTCATGCCGCCGACTCCTACGATGGGTTCGGAATGCTGGCGGATGAGCGCAAACAGCAGGCGGCCGCACAGGTAGGCGCCCTCTGCGTCGAGGGTGGTTTGTTTGCCATCTACATAAAAATCCGAGGTCTTTCCCGAAGTGAGGGTGAAGGTTCCCTTGCGGTACGATTTGGTGAGGAGGAGTTCTTGCAGTCGTTGTCGTTCATTCATGGGAATATCCTTTAACTCAATGGTTAAAATGAGGATACCTTCTTTTCCGCTATTCGCAAAACGATTTCTCGGAGAGAAGAACGTCAAATGCCAGTGGCGGATAGTTTTGCGGGGATTTTTTTATTTTTTTTCTATATAATTGATGAGTTGGTCAATGGTTGCTCGGGGTGTCCACAACAGTTGCGCCATATCTGCATTCTTCCGGCTTGCATTTTACCGCTTCCTCGTGGATACTGGCCTCAATATGGGTCGTTTTTGTCATTAAGTACTAGTGAGGATATACAAAAATGTGCGGTATAGTAGGGTATGTCGGAACGAGAAGAGTTGTGCCCATTCTCCTGGAAGGTTTGAGGCGACTCGAATATCGCGGATACGATTCCGCCGGCTTGGTCTATCATCTCGACAATAGGCTGGTTCGCTACCGGGCCCAGGGTAAACTCGCGAACCTCGAAGCCGTGGTCGATGAGCATATCGGTGTGGCCAGCGGAACCGGCATCGGTCATACCCGATGGGCCACCCATGGCGCCCCCACCGAGGCAAACGCCCATCCGCATACCGACTGTACCGGCGAGCTGGTGGTGGTGCACAATGGCATCATCGAAAACTACAGCGCCCTGAAACAGGAATTAACCGCCAAAGGGCATGTCTTTACTTCGGAGACCGACACCGAGGTGCTGGCGCATCTGATTGAAGACTGCCTGCAAGGGGACTTGGTCGCTGCCGTTCGCGCCGCCTTGGCCCGCGTAGAAGGTTCCTATGCCATCGGCGTACTCTGGGCCAAGGAACCCGAACTGTTGGTGGCCGCGCGTAACCATAGCCCCCTGGTCATGGGGGTGGCCGCAGATTCCTGCTATATCGCCTCGGATATTCCGGCGCTTTTACCCTATACCAGAGAGGTGATTTTTCTCGACGATCGGGAGATGGCGGTATTGCGCAAGGGTGCGTATTCCATCCTCAAGGTCGATGACGGATCCGAGTTGCACAAGGCGATTTCCGTGATCGACTGGAACGCCTCGATGGCGGAAAAGGCGGGGTACCGGCATTTCATGCTCAAGGAGATCTTTGAGCAGCCCCAGGCAATCTTGAACACGGTCAGCGGGCGGATCGTACCCGATACCGGCGTCGTCGATCTACCGGAGATCGGGCTCGATCATGCGGCCCTGAACACGATCGAACGCATTGCCCTCGTGGCTTGCGGCACCTCCTGGCATGCCGCGCTGATCGCCAAATATTGGATCGAAAAATGGGTGGGCATCCCGGTTGAGGTGGATATTGCCTCGGAGTTTCGGTATCGTCGGCTGTTGCTCGACGAGCGCACCTTGACCATCGCCATTTCCCAGTCTGGAGAAACCGCCGACACCCTGGCAGGCATCCGCCGGGCGGCGCAGCTTGGCTCCAAGGTCGTGACCGTGTGCAACGTCGTGGGGTCGACCATGACCCGCGAGGCCGACGGCGTAATTTACACCCACGCCGGACCGGAAATCGGTGTGGCGTCGACCAAGGCCTTCACCTGCCAACTGGCGGCTCTTTTCCTCTTGACCTTGTTTCTTGGCCAAACCCGAAAAACCATCGATCCGATCACCCAAAAGAAACTGGGACAATCGCTCATCGCCATCGCCGAAGTCATTCAGAGCGAATTGCCACGGTTGCAGCAAGAGATCAAATCCCTGATCGAATCCTATTATGAGGCAAAGGATTTTCTCTTCGTCGGCCGGGGTCTCAATTTCCCCATCGCCCTCGAAGGTGCGTTAAAACTGAAGGAGATCTCGTATATTCATGCTGAAGGCTATGCGGCAGGGGAGTTGAAGCACGGTCCCATTGCCCTGATCGACCGCGACATGCCCGTTGTCGCTCTTGTGCCACGGGATTCGGTCTATCTGAAAGCGATTTCCAACGTTGAGGAGATCAAGGCCCGTCAAGGCCGCTTGGTCCTTGTGGGGACGAGTGGCGACGGCAACCTTGCCGGATTGACGGCCGATATTCTCTATCTGCCGGAAGTGCCTGAGGATCTCAACCCGTTGCTCTATACAATCCCCGCCCAATTGCTCGCCTATGAAATCGCCTATCGCCGGGGCTGCGATGTCGACCAGCCGCGCAACCTGGCAAAAAGCGTGACGGTCGAATAACCGTCGACCCGACAGTAACTCTTTTCTTGTCTTGCCGTTCTTGCCTGAGGGAGAATCCCTCAGGCTTTTTTTTTGTGAACGCCCGGTTCGGCACACATTGTACCTTCGACACGAAGAACAACGCAGGTTTTCGCATGCGAAAAAGGAAGTTCGAGACCTTATTTTCCTGTCCGTCCCGGCTTTAGGACTCGTGCTCGTTGTTAGCTCCCTCTCCTGCGGGCAAGGGATACTCTCCTCTTGCATACATTCATGGATGTATGTATATAGCGGGGTCGGAAAGCAGGCTTGAGCGCTTGTGCCTCCTTAGATTGGATCGTTATTGCATTAAAAACATTATGTTGCAGATGGATTGAGGATATGAATCGCAAAGGCATGATCTGGATGCTGGGGGTGTGGAGCTGTTTGGCCGGGCTGCTTGTTCTGGGCGGCTGTAAGCAGGGTGCGCCCCAGGGAGGTCCCGCAGCCGGCAAGGCGCCACCCGAGGTGGGAATTGTTACCGTCAAACCGGAACAGGTTACTCTGACCACGGAATTGACCGGCCGGGTTTCGCCGCAGATGGTTGCCGAGGTCCGACCCCAGGTGGGCGGTATCGTCAAGAAACGGTTGTTTGAGGAGGGAGGGCAGGTTAAGGCTGGCGATGTCCTCTACCAGATCGACCCCGCCACTTTTCAGGCAGCGGTAGCCAGCGCCAAGGCCGCAGTGGCCAAGGCCGAAGCTAATGCTTTTACCTTGCGCAAGAAGGCGGAACGGTACCGGCAACTGGCGCCTATTAAGGCAATCAGTCAGCAGGAATACGACGACACCACCGCCGCTCTCAATCAGGCCGAAGCCGACATTGCCAGCGGTAAGGCCGCGCTGGAAACCGCGAGCATCAACCTCGCCTATACCCGGGTGACCGCGCCGATCTCCGGGACGATCGGCCGTTCGACGGTCACCCCCGGAGCACTGGTGACGGCCAATCAGGCCGAGGCGCTTGCGGTGATCCAACAGCTCGACCCGGTGTTTGTCGATGTTACCCAATCCAGTGCGGAAGTGCTTCGTTTAAAGAAAAGCCTGGCCAGCGGTGAGTTGAAGGGGGCTGGGCAAGGGCAGGCTCCGGTGAGTTTGGTGCTCGAAGACGGTTCCGTCTACCCCCATAGGGGAGTTCTCAAATTCAGCGAGGTCTCGGTGGACCAAAACACCGGATCGGTGACCTTGCGGGCGCAATTCGCCAACCCCGAGCAGCTCTTGCTTCCCGGCATGTTTGTTCGCGGCATCCTCCAGGAGGGAGTACGCGAACAGGCCCTGCTCGTGCCGCAGCGGGGAGTGAGCCGCAACAACGCTGGCCAAGCGACCGCCTTGGTGGTCGACGACAACGAGGTGGTGGAGCAGCGTCTGCTCACCGCCGAGCGAACGATCGGCGATGCCTGGCTGGTGAAGGATGGTATCCAACCAGGCGATCGGGTGATTGTGGAGGGGTTGCAGCGGATTCGTCCCGGAGCCACGGTGAAACCGGTGCCCTTCGCGGAAAAGGGTGCAGACGCTGCCAGCCAACCCGGCGCCAAGAAGTCCTGAGGTACGATCCATGGCTCGCTTCTTCATCAATCGTCCTATTTTTGCCTGGGTGATCGCCATCCTGGTCATGCTGGCCGGCCTGTTGGCCATCCAGAAGCTCCCGGTCTCACAGTATCCGGCGATCGCACCGCCGCAGATCGCCATCAACGCCACCTATCCCGGCGCCTCGGCCCAGACAGTCCAGGATACGGTCACCCAGGTGATCGAACAGAAACTCAACGGCATCGACAACCTGATTTACATGTCCTCCACCAGCGATTCGTCGGGCGCCGTCTCCATCACCCTGACTTTTAAGGCCGGCACCGACCCCAACATCGCCCAGGTGCAGGTGCAGAACAAATTGCAACTGGCGGTGCCGCTCCTGCCAGAGGTGGTTCAGCGTCAGGGAATCGCGGTGGTCAAGTCGACCAGGAACTTCCTCATGATCGTGGGGCTGGTGTCCGAAGACGGGTCGATGGACCGCAACAGCCTTATCGATTACCTGGTCTCCAACGTCCAGGATATCGTCAGCCGCCTCGACGGTGTCGGCGAACTGCTCATCTTCGGCACTCAGAACGCCATGCGGATCTGGGTGAATCCCAACAAGCTCAACAGTTACCACCTTACCATCACCGATGTCATCACCGCCCTGCAGACCCAGAACGCGCAGGTCTCGGCCGGCCAACTCGGCGGCTTGCCGGCGGCGAGTGGGCAACAGTTGAACGCTACCATTACCGCCCGCACCCTGTTGCAAACGCCGGAACAGTTTGGTGCCATCGTCCTGCGCACCAACACCGACGGTTCCGTCATTCGGCTCAACGATGTGGCGACCTGCGCCATCGGCACGGAAAATTACGAACTGCAATCGTTCTTTAACGGCAAGCCGTTGGGAGGCATGGCCATTCGCCTCGCCGCCGGCGCCAATGCCCTGGAGACGGGCAACCGGGTCAAAGCCAAGATGGAGGAGTTGTCGAAATACTTCCCACCTGGCATGAAGGTGGTCTATCCCTACGATACCACCCCTTTTGTCAAGATTTCGATCGAGGAGGTGGTCCATACCCTGATCGAGGCGGTGTTCCTGGTGTTCATCGTCATGTTTTTGTTCCTGCAGAATTTCCGGGCCACCTTTATTCCGACCATCGCGGTGCCCGTGGTGCTGCTTGGGACCATGGGGGTGTTGGCCGCCGCAGGTTACTCGATCAACACCCTGACCATGTTTGCCCTGGTTATCGTCATCGGCTTACTCGTCGACGACGCCATCGTGGTGGTGGAGAACGTGGAGCGGATCATGTCCGAGGAAGGGTTGTCGCCCCACGACGCCACCATCAAGTCCATGGATCAGATCACCAGCGCCCTCTGGGGCATCGCTACGGTACTGACCGCGGTCTTCCTGCCCATGGCCTTTTTCGGCGGCTCCACCGGCGTGATTTATCGCCAATTTTCGATCACCATCATTGCCGCTATGATCCTTTCGGTGATGGTGGCGATGATTCTTACCCCGGCACTCTGTTCCACTCTGCTGATGCCCATCGAAAAGGGACATGCACCTGGCGAGTGCGGTCCGTTCTGCCGGTTCTTCCAATGGTTCAACCGCTGTTTCGATTATTGCCGGACCAAGTACGAGGGTATCGTCGGCCGCTCCTTTGGCAAGAAATGGCGCTACTTGGCGGTGTACGCCCTGATCGTGGCGATCATGGTCCATTTTTTCCTGCGCTTGCCCACCTCCTTCATTCCCGATGAGGATCAGGGCTTCATCATCTGTCAGGTGCAGCTCCCCGCCGGAGCCACCCAGGAACGGACCATTCGGCTCATCCGCCAGTTGGAACAGCATTTCCTCACCCAGGAAACCGCCACCGTGGCGAGCGTGATCACGGTGACCGGATTCAGTTTCGCCGGACGCGGCCAGAACATGGGGTTGGCCTTCGTCAAGCTCAAGGACTGGAGCCTGCGCAAGGACAAGGAACTGAAAGCCGCCGCCGTTGCCACCAGGGCCATGCGAGCCTTTGCCGGCTTTCGAGATGGCCTGGCCTTTGCCTTTTCGCCGCCGGCCGTACTCGAATTGGGGGTGGCCAACGGCTTTGACCTCCAGTTGCAGGATCGCGGCGGTTTGGGGCATGAAAAACTGATGGCAGCGCGAGGTCAGTTACTGGGCATGGCCATGAAAAATCTTAAGCTGGTTGCGGTCCGGCCCAACGGCCAGGACGACTCGCCCCAGTTCAAGCTGGATATCGACGATGTCCGTGCCGGCGCCCTGGGCGTTTCGGCCAGCGACATCAACCGGGTGCTGAGCACGGCCTGGGGCGGCTCCTATATCAACGACTTCATCCAGAACGGGCGGGTAAAAAAAGTCTACCTCCAATCCGAAGCCCCCTACCGTATGCTGCCGGAGAACATCAACACCTGGTATGTCAGCAACAACAAGGGGCAAATGGTACCGTTTTCCGCTTTTGCCACGGCCCGCTGGCAGTACGGCTCTCCCCGCTTGGAGCGTTATAATGGTATTCCCTCGGTGGAAATCCTCGGCCAGGCCGCACCGGGAATCAGTACCGGCGAGGCCATGGCGGAAATCGAGGCCATGGTGGCGCAGCTGCCGCCGGGCATCGGCTACGAGTGGACAGGGCTCTCCTACGAGGAAAAGAATGCCGGTGCTCAGGCGCCAGCCCTCTATGCCATTTCACTCCTGGTCGTCTTTCTAGCGGTGGCGGCCCTGTACGAGAGTTGGACCATCCCCTTCGTCAACCTGCTGATGCTGCCCCTGGGGCTGGTGGGCGCGGTCACGGCGGTGACCCTGCGGGTGCTGCCCAACGACGTCTATCTCCAGATCGGCCTGTTGACCACGGTCGGCCTGTCGACCAAGAACGCCATCCTGATCATCCAGTTCATCAAGGAGCAGTTGCGCCAAGGGCACGAGCTGGTCGAGGCGACACTGACAGCGGTCAAGATCCGGCTCCGCCCGGTCATCATGACCTCGCTGGCCTTTTTCTTCGGCACCCTGCCGCTTGCCCTGACCAAGGGGGCAGGGGCCTCGGCCCAGAACGCCATCGGTACCGCGGTCACTGGCGGCCTGCTTTCGGCCACCTTCATCGATCTGATCTTTATTCCGTTTTTCTTTGTCCTGATCTCACGACTGTTCGGCAGAAAACACAAACAGGCAATGGGTCCGGATCGGACGCTTGGGCATGAATCGGAGGGTCGTTGATATGTGCCAAGTTAAACATCTCTCTTTGTTGCTGCGCTTGTGCGTGTTGATCGGCTTTGGCGGTGGTCTTGTCGGCTGCTCCACCCTGGCCCCGTCCTATACCCGGCCCGATTCGCCGGTGCCTTCTTCCTGGCAAAAGGAGGGAGAAGCCCAACAACAAAGCGGATCGGCCATGGCACCCGCGGTGGCCGAGATCGCTTGGCAGGCGTTTTATCTTGATCCCCAACTCAGGCAGGTCATTGCCATGGGACTGGCCAACAACCGGGATCTGCGGGTAGCCGCGCTCAACGTCGAGCGCAGCCAGGCGCAGTACCGGATCCAGTGGTCGGCGCTCGTGCCCAAGGTGGATGCGAATGCGGTCGGCACCTTTGCCGAACTTTCGAAAGATTTCACCAGCGAAGGACATTCGCGGGATTCCCACCAATATACGGTTGCTCTGGGAATGACCTCCTACGAACTCGATCTGTTCGGCCGGGTGCGGAGTCTCAAGGACCAGGCCTTGGAGCAATACCTGGCCACCGAACAGGCGCAGCGGAGCGCCCGCATCAGCCTGATCGGCCAGATCGCCACCGGGTATCTGACCCTGGCCGCCGACCGGGAATTGCTGCGGCTCGCGCAGGAGACCCAGAACACGCAGCAGGAATCCTATCAACTCATGCAGCGGCGGTTCGCGGTGGGAGCCTCTTCCGAGTTGGACCTGCGGCAAACGGAAACCCAGGTGGAAGCGGCGCGGGGCGAGGTGGCTCGCCTCAACGCCCAGGTGGCGCAGGACGAGGAAGCGCTCCATCTATTGGTGGGCGCTCGGGTTCCCGCCGCTCTGCTCCCCACTGTCCTCAAGGATGAGGTGGCGACCCTCGAAGGGATTACTCCGGGATTGCCCTCGGAGATCCTGCTGCAAAGGCCCGACGTGCTCCAGGCGGAAAACCTGCTCAAAGGCTATCAGGCCAACATCGGCGCTGCCAGGGCCGCCTTTTTTCCGAAGATCACCCTGGTGGGCGCGTTGGGAGCAGGGAGCAGCGAGTTGTCCGGACTGTTTACATCCGGATCCGGCTCGTGGACCTTTATTCCGCGTATCGATCTGCCGATCTTCGACGCCGGTGCGCGCAGCGCCCAATTGCGGGTTGCCGAAGTTGACCGGGATATCGCCATCGCTCAGTACGAAAAAACCATTCAAACCGCTTTCCGGGAAGTAGCCGACGGTCTGGCCCAACGCAGTACCATCGGAGAGCGCCTGGCAGCCCAGCAGGCCCTGTGTACGGCCACGGAGAAACGCTACGTTCTGGCCCGGGAACGCACCAACACCGGAGTGGACAGTCATCTCAGCCTGCTCGATGCGCAGCGGTCCCTGTACAGCGCCCAGCAGGGCCTCATCTCCCTCCGCCTGACCCGCCTGGCGAACTTGGTGACCCTCTACAAGGTCCTGGGAGGCGGCGTGAAGACGGAGAGCTGAGGGGCCGGTTCGGTTTGGCATCGGACCATCGAAGCATTGATGAGGCAAAAGAACAATGGCCCGTAAAACCAAAGAAGAGGCGCAGGAAACGCGAAACGCCATCCTTGAGGCGGCGGTGCGGGTATTTGCGATCAAGGGCGTAGCGCGAACCTCGCTGGATGATATTGCCCGAGAGGCCGGTGTCACCAGGGGCGCCATCTATTGGCATTTTGCCAACAAGGCCGATCTGCTCAACACCCTCTGGGATCAGGTGCTGCTCTTCTATGCGCCTCTTGCCGAGGCCAGCGAAAATCCGGATGAGCCCGATCCGCTCGGCAAAATGGAAGCGCTGTATCTCTCCTTTTTCACCGGTATGATAGAGGATCAGCGCCAGCAGCAGTTGTTCCGGCTCTTGTTCGACGATAGCGACCGCAGCAAGGATACGGAAGTCATTCGCCAGCGCCATGCCCAGAAACGAACCGAGCGTCTGAAGGGCATCCAGATCACCCTCAGCAACGCCAAGGCCAGGGGGCAGTTGCCACCGGATTTCAATGTGCGGCTGGGCGCAATCAGCGTGTTGGCCTATATTTATGGCTTGATTGCCAACTGGACCATGACCCCGGAACTTTTCGACGTGAAACAGGATGTGCCGCACCTGATCGAGGGGATGATGCGGATGCTGCGCTCCGGTTTTACCGGTGGTGAACTGACAGGACTATAATCCCGGAATGCCGATCTGCTGGATGCGGACCGCGTTGAGCCCTTCCTCGTAGGCGGGCAAGTTGCCGAGTTTGCGGAAGAGACGGAAGGTGAGGGCATTGCCCAGCACCCGGATGGGGTAGTCGCGCGGCAGTTGCTGCAAGTAGGGTTGAATGGTGACGAAGTCGATGGCTCCGTACTGGCGCATGATGAATTGGAGGCCGCCGTTTTTCGGGCCGATATTATAGGCGAGCAGGCCGAGGAAGAGATCGCCCCGCATTTGGCTGAGATAGTAGTGCAGGGTTGCGGCGGCGAGGTAGCCGTTGTGCTGCTGATCGGCAATCACGGGCTTGGCCACCCCGAGCCTGCTGGCCGCGGCCTGCGTGGCCGTTTCCGGGATTTGGGTAATTTGGAACAGACCCTGGCCTCCGTCCTTGCTTTCTCGTGGCAGGAAAGACGATTCCGTAGCGGCGAGCCCGTGGAGCAGGTCGGGGTCGAGATCGAAGGCCTCGGCCGCAGCCTCGATGGCCGGACTGTAGGGTTTGGCCCGTTCGATCAGTTGCCGCAACTGGGCGGCGTCGAACCTCCGGTAGGCGGCAAAGACCTGATGGGTCAGATTCACCCGGCTGGCCTCCTCCTTACCGCCGATCAGAATGCGGAATTGGCTGAAGGCAAACAGAAAATCCCCCCGTACCGTCATAACGCCGCTGGCCAGAGCGAGGAGCACTGCCAGGACAGCCGGCAGGTAGAGTTTTTTCTCCCCGAGCCAACGCCGCAGCCGCAGCCACCCGATCAACAACAGGGCAATAACCACGATCAGCCCAAGCACCCCTAGGGTAAAAGGCAACAGGTGCGAGAAAAATTGGGATCCGGAGAAACGCGCCGCCGCATAACCGAGCAGGACGACGATCCCGGTCACCGCTGCCACCGTGAGCCCCAACACCTCCAAAACAATCAGGAGCACGAGCCGGCGGGTGGAAACCGTCGGCTTTTTCTTTTTCGATGATCGCTTACGCCCGGTTTTCTTGGTCGATTTCCCGGTGGTGCTCTTGGTTCGTTTCGTGGCCGCCGGTTTCACCTTCTTGGCAGTAGGCGCTTGTTCCACCGGCGCGGTGTTATCTGTGTCTGTTGGTTGATGCATGGAAGGAATCGGAAGAAGTTGCTCAAGGAGCGCGAGGGAGATCTTGAGCCTTATTTTCCTTGAGAATTACATCTTAATAGTGAAGATGAACTGGAGATATCGTAACTCCTGAAATTCTGTTCTCACTGGTCGGAAAGTTGTTTTTTGTCGATAGTCGCACAGCGAACGAATATGATTTTATGAAGGTGGTTTTTGTTGACGGTCAAACTGCGCTCGCAATCATGGTATCAATAAATTCTAAGACTTCCTCGTACTCATCATCATCTCTAATCATTTTTCTCAATTGCAAGAGTTCTTCAGGAGAAAATTTTATATTTGATTTCAATAATGCATAATAAATTAATTCAACTCGTGGCCAACCGCTTTCACTATTAGCGTTCTCCAGAATGAATTCAGTTCCGTATTCATCAACGCAGTGTAAAAATGCTTTTCTCTGTATCCATAAATCGCAAGCAAAAGAAAGACTCGGTGTATTCTGAAGCCCATCTAAAGCAATTTTTTTAATAATTTTTGATTGAGGAGAGTATTTTGTAACATAGCAAAAAGAGAAGAATATAGATGGGAATTCAATCTCAAACAGTCTACTGTCCCAACGTGTTGGGTTATCTTCGGAAGTATAGTATCCTAATTCTTTGACTTGTTTCTCAGGATCATTTTTTTCTTTACCATGCCCTAATATCCACCAATCGTGATAGGCTTCAAGTTTCGCAACAGAGCTGGCCAAAACATGTTTGTCAGCGATAAACGAGTTCCAATTAGCATGATTCTTGAAAGTTTCTTCATTCCATAAATCCTTGAGTGGAGTCTCACTATCAACTAGAGACATTCTTGTATAAAATGAGTTCAATGCAGCTCTATCAAATTGCCGAGTGTAAAATGAATCCACAATCGCTCTATCGAAGTATGATATGAGTGATGTATAAAAAGAAAGATCATATCCTGAAAAAATAAATTGCTCATACAGGCGACAAAATATGATATCGATACCACGAGCAACAATATTTTTGTCACGCACAGCTTTTAATAAAAGTTTAATATGGTTGCTCTCCAGTAAACATACAGAAACAAGGTCGCCGTCTTGCAATTCAGATAAGGACTGCTCAATCAACACAAGGTCCTGGCTATACTCTACAGCTAAATACGGAAGTGTAATCCACTGTTCAACGCAGTAACCACACATATGCACCTCATTTCATTTTTTGAGTCTCTCAAAACTCATATAAAATTTAACATTTTTTTCAGCCGATTTCCCCTTAGATATTATGATCCTTTGAGGAAATAAGTTTGCGCTGGATAGAAAATGTGGTGACGTTTTCCTCTGGAATCATATGTTGTACAGTTGGCGCGGTTGATCCAACGAAGACCAGTTGAGTCGAATAACTCAATTCGATTATCGCTGATTTCTTTTGCAACCGTCCAGTGGTCATGGAATCCGTCCACGCATAAAATTACAGCTCTTTGCGGTGCAAGAAACGACTTAATTTCATTCCAATAGGTATTTAAGTCCGGATTCTCAACTCCTGCAAAATGCATTTTTTTATAAGGAATTCGGTCGCCAATTACATCGTCAAGGATGGATTTTATGTGTTTGCGAAGCATGCCACTCGTAAGAATTGGCACCAGAAGCCTCTGTCTGTCAAGGTGATCAATCATTGCATTGAACAGCTCTTGAGATTCTTTCAATGTAGTTTTATTAATTGTTTTTTCCGCATTTATGATGCTATAAATTCCACATAAAGAATCTAGTCCACCTTGCTCAAACGGTAACATTTTCATCGTTAGTATTGCCCGCTCCCTTGTTTCTTTTAACGGTTCCTCGCACGAAACGGTGCGTAAAAACAGCTTAACAAACTAAAAAGCATGAGTTCTTTTGGATAGATAGAGGCCGGCTAGCCAACAATCTATCCAGAGAGGAACTCATGCTTGTAGAACA